>Ga0335078_10000039_pt1 | contig 247736 bp, 235 predicted proteins | sample Lox_Sample_32_FD_206711 | JGI IMG/M metagenome (GOLD analysis project Ga0335078, IMG submission 206711) | Soil microbial communities from Loxahatchee National Wildlife Refuge, Florida, United States - Lox_Sample_3.2 | ecosystem: Environmental > Terrestrial > Soil > Wetlands | place: USA... | reverse complement strand
CTAGTGTGGTGTTTCATAAGTAACGTTACAATTAGCAAGATTCGCAGTATAGTGGACAGCATGTGGGAAGCTGCCCAACCTCTGCGTCTCAGTAAGAAAGAGCGGGAACTGCTGGAAAGCTTTGTACGGGCGGGAAGCACGCCGCAAAGGATCGTGCTTCGCATCCGCATTGTGTTGCGCTCGGCCGACGGGGTGGCCAACCACCGTGTGGCACGGGAACTGCGCACCAGTCGGCCGACCATATTGCGTTGGCGCCGCCGTTATGAGCAGGCCGGGCTGGAGGGGCTGCTCGAAGATGCCCCGCGACCCGGACGCAAGCGACGGTTGACGAGCGAGAAAGAGGAAGCGATCGTGAACGCCACTCTGTACTCGAAGCCGACGGGAACGACGCATTGGAGCGTGCGCACCTTGGCCCGTGCCCAGCGTGTGAGTCCGGCGACCGTTTATCGCGTCTGGCGGGCGCACCGCTTGCAGCCGCATCGGGTGAAGAGTTTCAAGCTCAGTACCGATCCTCAGTTCTTTCACAAATTGCACGACATCGTAGGCCTGTACCTGAACCCTCCGGAGAAAGCTCTGGTGCTGAGTGTGGATGAGAAGAGTCAGATTCAAGCCTTGGATCGTACTCAGCCGGTTCTGCCCTTGCGTCCAGGAATCCCGGAACGGCAATCTCACGACTACCTCCGCCACGGAACCACCACCTTGTTTGCGGCCTTGAACGTGCTGAGCGGAGAGGTGCTGGGGGACTGCATGCCGCGCCATCGCCATCAGGAGTTCCTGCGTTTTCTGGAGCGCATCGAGCGCCGCACACCCCGCCGGCTGGCCGTCCACCTCATCCTGGATAACTACGGCACCCACACTCATCCGGCGGTGGAGGCCTGGTTTGCCGCGCATCCTCGCTATCACCCGCACTTCACGCCCACCGGCGCTTCTTGGCTGAATCTGGTGGAACGCTTCTTTGCGGAAATTACCGACAAGCGCATCCGGCGCGGAAGCTTCCGCAGCGTCGGCGAGTTGGTGCGAGCGATCCGTGATTACATCCGCCGCCGCAATCATCGCCCGCAACCGTTCGTGTGGACGGCCTCGGCTCGTTCAATTGGTCGCAAGGTTAGACATTGTAACGAAGCGTTAGAAACAGGACACTAGATAAGACACGGCGCGCAAATGCTACACTACGGCGCGTTACGCTATGTCCACGCCGTCCAGCAACGCCGCCAGCCGGATTGTCCGCTTTGCAATCTTCGAAGTTGACCTTGCCGCAGGCGAATTGCGCAAAAACGGCTCGCGCATTCGCATGCAGGAGCAGCCCTTCCAGGTTTTGCAGTTGCTGCTGGAGCGCCAGGGCAACGTGGTGACCCGCGAAGAGTTGCGGCAACGGCTCTGGGCCGCCGATACTTTCGTTGACTTCGACCACAGTCTGAATACTGCAATCAACAAGATCCGCGAAGCGCTGGGCGATTCCGCCTCCAGCCCGCGATTTGTTGAGACGCTGGCGCGGCGGGGCTATCGCTTCCTGGCCCCGGTAGAGTGGGTGCGGCCGGTTTCCGCAACCGTCTCGTCGGAGACCGCGTCCGTTCCTGCAATCCATCCGGACCTGGAAGTTCCGCTCCCGCGCCGCGCGCTCACCCGCGGCCTTTTCGCACTGATTCAGGTAATGTACCTGGCGTTTTACGTTTCTGCGCTTTTCCACTTGCCGCAAATTGACCGCATCACGGATTCCTTTCTTCCCGGATGGGGTTCGTTCGCGATTGTGGCAGCAGTGCTGGTCACGGCAGGCACCGGAATCCCGCTGCGCTGTTACCTGATCTCTGCCGTGGGCTTTGACTACCAGCGGCTAGGCCAGAAGTTCCAGCGCATGTTTCTTCTAATTCTCGTTTTCGATCAACTCTGGGCGGCGGCGCCGTTCCTCATGGCCCACAAAATCGGCTTCGGGGCGGCGTTCGCGGCCACCGCTGCCCTGCTCTACGTCCCGTTTTCCGAGCGGACACTGATCCGCCTGGCTTACGGCAGAGCTGGAACCTAGTACCAGCGCGCTGCGTATAGTCTGGTGCTGGCGATCGGCGGAGGTGCGCGCGTATGAAAAATTCAATCAATCGGCTGAGGTGGGCCGCTTTGCTGATGATTGTCGCGGCCGGCATGGCCCGTGCTGAGGAGTGGTCGAAGACTTTCGCGATCACCACTCGTCCTGATCTGCGGGTGGAGACCACCGACGCGAATCTCCACGTGGAGACCTGGGACCAGAAGCAGATTGCGGTTCAAGTCACTACCGAGCGCGCGCCCATCGGGCCGGAGGGAGTCACGGTCATTGAGCACCAGACGGGCGATTCGGTGGAAATCGAAATTCACTTGTCCCGTTCGATGAGCTGGAACATCGGCTTTCACCATTCGCGCCGCGTGGATGTCTATATACATATGCCGCGTGAAGGCTCAATCAACCTGCATACCGGCGATGGCTCCATCAGCCTCAGCGGATTCAAGGGAAACATTCAAACCCGCAGCGGTGATGGCTCGCAGGATCTGGATTCGGTGGAAGGAATGCTCCGGGCAAGTGCCGGAGACGGCCATATTCGTGCGGCCGGCCGCTTCGACGTATTGGAGGTTGGCACCGGCGATGGCCGCATTGATGTGCGCGTGCTTCCCGGTTCAACCATTAATTCAAGCTGGCGCTTAACCGCAGGGGATGGCAGTATCACGCTTCAATTGCCAGAGAATCTGGCCGCCGATCTCAACCTCCATACCGGCGATGGGCACATTACTCTGGATATGCCGCTCACGGTTGATGGCCGCCTCGGGCGAAATGACGTTCACGGCAAGCTCAACGGCGGCGGGAACCCGGTGACGGTGCACACCGGTGATGGTTCTATCGTGTTGGAAAAGCTGGCGGCGTCGTTATAGTTCGCTCGACGCAGAAATAAGAATCGCGCTACGCCTCAATGCAGGTCGGGGTTGAGGTTGTAATAGAAATAGAAGCGCAGTTGCAAGTATTGGCCGGCAAACTCGCTGGGCAGCGGCGGGAAGGGATTGGACGCAGTAATGCCGCCCCAGGCAGCGCGGTCAAGGGCGTTATCTCCAGAGCTCCCATCCAGCTGCATGCCCGCCACGCGGCCATCTTTCATGATGGCAAATTCAATCGCGACTTTGCCTTGTTTCAGCAGCGGGGCACGGGCCGCCTCAGGAATAATGTTGTACCAGTTCTGTTTCACGTCATGCAGCACGCGTTGCAGGTAGGGCCCAAAGTCCACACCCATGGTATCGCTTAGGACGTCAAGTTGGCCCTGCGCCCGGGCCCCTTGTTGCTGCCCAAGGCCGAAATCTCCGTCATCACCGCCGTAACTGCCGCCGCGGTTGGCGAGGGAAGCGCGCGCCGCCTGCTCGATGGCTGAGCCAGCCGACAACGGCCCGGTATTGAAGGAAGGTTTGGGGCGAGGAACGGAATCGGGAGTCTGCAACTTCGCCAACTGGCTCTGGTCGGGAGGCTGTTGTTGTTCCTGCTGGCCGGCGCTCTGCGCCTGCGCGGCCGCTGGAGGCGCTTGCGGCTGTTGCGGCACCAGTGGAGCACTCGGCCCGGGCCGTCCGGCGCGAGCGCTGTCCAGAATCTGCTTCAATTCTTTAGTATTGATCTGCGGCGTCCGCGACATCGCAATGCGGTCTTTATCGGAGATGTGATTAGTATTCGGCCGCTTGGTTAGCTTCTGAGCATCGGGAGGCATATCCAGATACGTGAGCTCGCGCTGCCGCATCCAGTCGTTGGGACTGACCACCAGGACCTTCCTGCCAAACAACTTGTCGAACTTGGTTGAATTCACCAGAAGAATGATCACCACCAGGTGGAAGATCAGCGAAATCCAGAGTGATTCGCGGCGGCGCGAGCGCGCCAGATCGTCCTGCATCTGCACGATCAGCGCAGGGACGTCGTGCAGTTCGCGGTAGGCTGATTCCCAGCGCCGCGCATCGTACAACTCGCCGCCATCCAGTCGAGGAGCAGGGGCGGAAGTGGCTGGCTCCCGCGGTGGCGGGATTTGTAGTATGGACATCTCCGGTGCCTGACTGATGCCGCGCGCTTACCAAACCGCCGTGCTCTAATGACCGTCGACGGTCAAACCACCGCTGAACCAAACGATGCCGGCTTGGCTCCGCCCCGAGGACGGCGCCAGCCTGGTCTTCGCAAGAATGCAGCGGCCTACTGGTTAGACACGAACGGCCCGCCTGAGTTGCCTGTCGAACAGACCAATGCCTGCAGCGCCAAAACCCTGCCATCGCCGGCCAACTCTGCGGCCCAGGGTACTATTCTCGCATCTTTCGGAAGATTCTGCGAAAACCTTAGTGGCGAAGCAGTTAAGTGGCCGCGCCTCAAGGGGTAAGGGAAAGGGTACATCGAAACCCCCGGAGCCTACGTCAAGAAATGTAAACGAAAAGTGACCGTAGTGACGTGGCCGCGGCTCGCGCCCGGCTAGCCACGGAGTTGCCGATTGACGGCTTTTCGTCGCGGATTTGAGACCAACAGTAACCGGTTTCCTCTTACCTCGGCTATCTCAAGCCGGCCCTAAACCCTCATGCTCCTTGCATTTCGCGCCGATTCCCTGGAAGTGGTGCGTGCTATTTCATTCCGCAGGACCCATTTTATTTTCGAGGCCAACATGCATTTTAGAAAGACTGCTCTTCGCTCATGCTTGTTCGTAGTGTGCTTATCGCTGACGGCTTGGCTGCAGACACCGCCGGCCGTGGCGCAGGCGAGGAATCCGCTAACCGTCCGTCCCACAGACCGGGTGACGGCGAGAATTGACGAAGGTCAACGAGTGACGCTCGCAGGCCATATTCATCCGTTGGCCAAGCCCCAGTACGCGATTGGGGCAGCGCCGCAGAACCAGCGCATGGAGCACATGGTGCTCGTGCTGCGCCCAGACGCGACCCAGGAAGCCGCTCTCGAGGAATTGTTGCGGGCGCAGCAGGATTCCAGTTCACCCTATTATCACCAATGGCTGACTCCCGAGGCCTTTGGCGAGCGTTTCGGAATTTCTTCCCGGGACATGGAACAGGTGACGAACTGGCTGCAAATGCACGGCATGGAAATCAACGAGATTCCGCCGGCGCGGCGCAGCATCATTTTCAGCGGAAATGTGGGCGAGGTCGAATCGGCGTTTCATACCTCAATCCAGAGATACCGCGTTGAGGGCGTTACTCACTACGCCAACGCAACGAATCCCCAGATTCCCCGCGCCCTGGCTGCGGTGGTGAACGGGCCGGCTTCCCTGCACGACTTTCTCAGCGCCCCAATGCATGTAATCGCGCCCGCTTTCACTTACGGCAGCGCCCACTATCTATCGCCGCATGACTGGACCACCATCTACGATGTGGGCCCGCTTTATGGACAGGCGCTCGATGGCACCGGGCAAAGTGTGGCGGTGGTGGGGCGTGTTGACATCAATTTATCCGACGTGCGTACTTTCCGCAGCAGCACGGGGCTGCCCGCCAAGGACCCGCAGATCATCGTGAATGGAGCCGACCCCGGAGTGCCGGACTCAGGTGACCAATTCGAATCCAGCCTGGACGTGGAGTGGGCTGGAGCAATTGCCAAGAACGCGACCGTCAAATTCGTAACCTCGGCCTCCGGCTCCTCCGACGGCATCAGCCTTTCGGCGCAGTATGTGGTTACGCACAACGTTGCCCCCATCGTGACCGTGAGCTACGGCCTCTGCGAAGCTGCGCTCGGCACTTCAGGAAATGCCTTCTGGCAGAACTTGTGGTCACAGGCCGCGGCCGAGGGAATTTCAGTGTTCGTTTCTTCGGGCGACAGCGGCGCTGCCGGTTGCGACTCCTCAAGTGCGGCCACTGCCAGCAACGGGCGGGGCGTGAACGGCCTTTGCTCCAGCGTTTACAGCACCTGTGTGGGTGGCACGCAGTTCAATGACACCTCAAACCCCAGCCAGTACTGGTCAACCAACAATGATTCCGGCATGGGTTCCGCGCTCAGCTACATTCCCGAACTCGCCTGGAACGAAAGTGGATCAGGGAGCGGCTTGTGGTCTTCCGGAGGCGGGGCCAGCATTGTTTACGCCAAGCCCTCCTGGCAGGTTGCTCCTGGAGTTCCTTCCGATGGAATGCGGGATGTGCCCGACGTTTCCATGACTGCCGCAGTTCACGACGCTTACCTGGTCGAAATGCAGGGCTCGCTCTATTGCGTGGGTGGAACATCGGCCTCAGCTCCCTCGCTGGCCAGCCTGATGGCTCTGGTGGTGCAGAACGCCGGGTCCGCGCAAGGCAATGTCAATCCCGCCTTGTATTCGCTGGCGAACCTTCAGCTTTCATCCGGCGGCGCCGCGGCTTTCCACGACGTCACCGGCGGCAATAACAGCGTGCCTGGAGTCACCGGCTTCAACAGCGGCAGGGGCTATGATCAGGCAACCGGCCTCGGATCCGTTGATGCCACTGTCCTGGTGAACCACTGGAGCGACAGCAGCGGCTCCGGCTTCACCCTGACTCCGAGTTCCTCAAGTGTCTCCATCGCGGCCGGCACTTCCGGCACTGTGACTTTGACCGACACTGCACAGGGCGGCTTCAACTCACCCGTAACCCTGTCGGCAAGCGGAGCGCCGAGCGGAACCACGGTGAAGTTTTCCTCCGCCACGATCTCCACTTCTGCCAAGGTGACGGTCACCATTACCACCGCTGCGACTACCGCGGCGGGCAACTACACCATAACCGTGACGGGAACGGCGGGCGTTCTCACCCACAAGGTCACGCTCACACTGGTTGTTCCCGCACCCAGCTTCACCCTGACGGCGAGTCCCACGAGCGCTACTCTCGCGTCCGGCAATGTGGCCGTGGCGCTCACGACCGCGGTACAAAATGGATTCAAAGCGGCAGTGACGTTGTCGGCGACCGGGCTGCCAAAGGGAGTAACCGCGAAGTTTGTGCCCGCCAGCGTTGCCTCGCCGGGCAGCGGCAGCAGCACTCTGACGATAACCGTAGCCTCCGGCGCAGCCACCGGTCCTGCAAGCCTGACGATAACGGCCGCGGGCGAAGGAGTTACCAAAACTCAATCCTTCGCGCTGACGGTTGTGCCCCCGCCCACCTTCACGCTCAGCGTGAGTGCCTCCAGCGCGAGCGTAGTCCCGGGCAGTTCAACCACCGTGACCTTCACCACCGCGGGACAAAACGGGCTCAATGCGCCTGTTGCGCTGTCGGTGAGCGCGCTGCCCAAAGGCGTGACCGCGAAGTTCGCACCCTCGCCGATCGGCGCGCCCGGCAGCGGCAGCAGTACCTTGACGTTGACCGCGGGCTCCACGGCAACTACGGGAAACTTTAACCTGACTGTCACCGCCAGCGGAGGAGGAGCCACGAAAACCGCCCCCCTTGCCCTGACTGTGCCGCTTCCACCGAACTTTGCTCTGTCCGCGAGCGCCACGGCCGCCAGCGTGATAGAGGGCACCTCAACCCAGTTGACGTTCACCACCGCCGGACAGAACCGGTTCAGCACTGCCGTTGCACTATCGGTAAGCGGGCTGCCGAAGGGCGTAACCGCCAGCTTTTCGCCGGGCAGCATCGCCTCGCCGGGCAGCGGCAGCTCTACGCTCACGCTGGCTGCGGCCTCCAACGCCACCGCCGGCAAGGCGACCGTGACAATCACGGCCAGCGGCGGCGGAGTGACCAAAACTCAAGCCATTGCATTGACCGTAACAGCTCCGCCCAGCCTGACGGTGAGCCAGAGCGTGAACTCCGTAAGCATAGTTTCGGGCAGTTCCGGGAAGGCGACTTTCTCCTCGTCTGCGCTTAACGGATTCAAGTCCGTGGTCGCGTTGGCGGTCACCGGTTTGCCGCATGGAGTCACGGCCAGCTTCTCGCCAGCCAGTATCGCTTCGCCGGGCACCGGCAGCAGCACGCTGACTCTAACGGTAGCCTCCGGAACGGCAGCGGGAAACTCCAGCTTGACCATCACGGCGAGCGGTGGAGGGCTGACAAAGACTCAGGCCCTCGCACTGACAATTCGTTCGCATTGAAGCCAAACGTGTGTGCCGGTTTACGTGGGGCGGGCTCTCCTGCCCGCCCCAGCGAACCGGCAGAGACGCAATCGCCGAGGGACAGACAGCAACCGTGCACAAAGGCATTCAGCCCAACCGCGCCGGAAACGAGCGTTCACTTAGAGGGTGGCGCCGTTCGATTGGATAATCTGGCGGTAGCGCATCGCGGAATCTTTCACCGTCCGCTTCTGGGTTGCGTAGTCCACGTAGATGAGGCCGAAGCGCTCGGTAAAACCCTGGGTCCACTCGAAATTGTCCAGCAGCGACCAATGGAAGTAACCCTTCAGCGGAACTCCATCCCCGGACGCCTCACGGAACTTCCTGAGATATGACTCGATGAAGGCGGTGCGCCGCTCATCATGCACCCTGCCATCGGGTGCGGGCTTGTCGTCAAGAGAGATGCCGTTCTCGGTGATCGCAATCGGCTGCTTGTAGCGGTCGAACAGAAATTTCGGCGCCCAATACATCAGGTCAGGAGTGACCGCCCAGCCATAATGAGAGCGAGGAATATTCGGCGGATCGGGTACCGTTTCTGGCGCTCCATTCGCGCCCGCTTTCACTGTGGGAGCCGAATACAAATTCACGCCGCAGAAATCCAGGGGCTGATGGATGATTTTCATCTGCTGCGGATCAGCCAGCTTTCCCGCATCGGGAAACAGCTTCATTCCGTCAGCCGGATACTTACCGAGATAAATTGGGTCGAGCCACCAGGCGTTGCTGAGCATCGCCATGGGCGGCACTTCGGGAATGACCTTTGCTTTTCTTACGCTGAACGACGCTTCCCGCGCCGCAGCTACGTCCTTGAGATCGTGTGACGCAGGCAAGCTAAACAGTCCTGCAAACGCCAGCGACACCTCAACCGCACGTTTTGCTCCAGCCCGAATAGCCTGCACTGACCTGCCATGGCCAAGAAGAATATTGTGCGCGCCTCGCACCAGGTCCGTCTCCGGCAGTTTCTGGCTCGGAGGCATCATGCCCACTTCGTTCCCGAAACCCCAGAGAATGTTCGGCTCGTTGATGGTGAGCCAATGCTCCACCCGGTCGGAGAGACGCGAGGAAAGAAGATGCGCGTAGTCGGCCAGCCAGTGCGAACTGTCGGGATTGAGCCATCCTCCCAGCCTTTGCAGCGCTTCGGGATAGTCGAAATGGTAGGTGGTGACGAACGGAGTGATCCCGGCAGCCAGAAGAGCGTCTACCAAACGGCTGTAATATGCCAGCGCCTTCTCATTGACGCGCCCCTTGCCCTCCGGCAGCACTCTCGGCCACGAGATGGAGAAGCGGTAGGCGTTCAGGCCAATCTGCTGCATCAGCTTCACGTCTTCTTTCCAGCGGTGATAGTCGTCATCGGCGATCAGGTTGGTGCTGTTGTCTTTGGTGGCGTGGGGCGTGCGAAGAAAGACGTCCCAGATGCTTTCCCCGCCGCCATCCGCCGCCGGCGATCCTTCCGATTGAGCCGCTGCGGTTGAGGCCCCCCAGAAAAATCCCTTGGGAAAACGCCCGGCTTTTTCGCCCTGGGCGAAGGCCAACAGCGATGTCAAGACTGGAGACGCGGCTGCTGCTGTGGCAGCCCCCGCGCTGAGAAGGAACCTGCGGCGATCAAGTGGGCTCATTCCTGAACTCCGGCGCTGCGCGTGAGATGCGGAATTGCGTTTGCCAGTCTACCTGAACTCCGGCGAAAGCTGAGAGGCGATTTCGTACGGAGGAACCTGAGGCATTGGGGTTGTACTCACAACGCGGGTGGGACTCGACACACATCCGTCGCGGACACACCTGCCTCAAGCGAAGCCAAGGTTGTCCGCGCCACGCTTAACTGGTGGTTGCGGTCAGGCGCTCCAAGTTGACCTTCTTGCCATGTTCTTTAATTGCGGCAGCCACCTGCAGCGCGGTGGCCAAAGCGCGGCGCCCGTCTTCGAGTGAGACCACCGGCTTGCTGCGGGTGCGCACCGATTCGATGAACGCCTTCAGTTCCGCATGCAGCGGCTCTTCGGCGTTGACCGGCGGCTTGAGCACCTTGATCTGCGGATTGGCCGAGGGCGTTCCCGCTGCTTCTTTGTCACCCACGCTGAAAACCAAAACGTCCTGCCGGCTGAAGTCCAGCGAAAAATACTGGCCGGGCTGAAAGAAGCGCAGCTTGCGCACTCGTTCAGTGGATACCCGGCTGGCAGTAAAGTTGGCTACGCAGCCGGAGTCGAATTCCAGGCGGACGTTAGCGATATCCACCTTATTGGAAAGAATGGGCAGCCCGACGCCGCGCACTTCCTTCACCGGGGAGTTCACGAAGGAGAGCACCACGTCGAGGTCGTGGATCATGAGGTCAAGAACTACATCCACATCGAGCGAGCGTGGAGTAAACACGTTCAGCCGGTGGACTTCAAAAAACATGGGCCGGGTGAGCAGCGGCACCGTTGCGCGAACCGCGGGATTGAAGCGCTCCAGATGCCCCACCTGCGCTACTCGCCCCAGGCGTGAGGCCATCCGCAACAGGTCGTCGGCTTCGGTGAGTGTGGGTGTAAGCGGCTTCTCGATGAGGACGTCAACTCCCGCAGCCATCAGCGTGCGCGCCACTTCGGCATGTTGCACCGTCGGCACCGCCACCGACGCCCCATTGATTTCGCCGTGTACTGCCGTGAGCTGCTCAATCGAAGCGAAACTGCGGCAGTTGAACTCGGTCGCTAAAGCGTCCGCGCGGGCGAGGTCAGTGTCCACAATTGCAGTCAGGCGCACGGGTTCGCCCTGCTGCGCCAGTTGCCGATACACCCGCGCATGGTTGCGCCCGAAGGCGCCAGCCCCGATTACTGCTGCATGAACCACGTCTACTGAATTCAGTTTCTTGTACTCAGCTGGCCAGTTGCCGACATAGATTTAACCACACTTCCGAGTGCGGCGAGCAAGCCACGCCCAGGCGTCCGCAGGCCATAAGTGCATGGCCCTCGGACGCTAAATTCTGTCGCGTCCTGGTTACGCCTCCGCTAGTCGGCTCGCGAAATTGCATTTCTGGGAGAATTCCCATCACAGCTTCAGCGTCCTCGGTGCCCTCCATGGTGAATCTCCAAAATGTAATTGCGCGTTGCGCGCAAAAATTTTCGACGGCTATCTTGCGCCTGCTGTAATCGCAGCGTTCCGCATCGTGGTACATTTTCCCTGTCTGAATCGCAGCGCTACTTCCCCGTAATTTCGAGGTCCGGGCCACAGAAATCGTTGGAGAGTGATTCTCTATGCCCAAGTCTCCCAACAAACTCGAATTTCTCACCGAGAACGACTGGGTGCTGCTCAGTTCCATAGCCACCCGCCTGAAATTCAAACTGGGGCAAGAAATCATTCGGGAAGGAGCTCCCGGAGAGATGATCTATATCATCCGCAGCGGCACGGCGTCGGTGGAACTGGCGGGAAGCAGAGAAGGCAAGCCCATCGCGGTTTTGATCGAAGACGACATTTGCGGCGAGATTGCCTTTCTCGATGGCGGCCGCACCACCGCCAGCGTAGTTGCCAAAGAAGAACTCGTTGAAGTGGACGCGATCAGCGCCAAGGAACTGTTGCGCTTGTTCGACGACTTTTCCGGCCTCAGCGCGCGCTTCTATCGCTCGCTGGCGGTTGCGCTGGCGCGGCGGCTGCGGGAAACTTCACGCCAGCTGGCGCGAACCTGACGTGCTATGCGCATGGCACTGGCGGGCCATTCCCCGGGCGACCGCTTTTCGATAAGGTAGCAATCGAGCAGTTCTGGGGGAGGGCTGCCGGGCGTCTTCAGCTCGAAAGAGCCGAAGGCGCTTTTGTTTTGTCTGAAGGTGCGGCCGGCCCACTGTGTACGGAAGACTGTCCGCTTGGTCTTTTCCGCATGAAGAAGGGCGCATAGTAGCGTGCCCGGCAGGATTCGCAGCGTACCGCGTGCAGCAGAAAAAAATGCAGAAAAACTCTTTCGCGCTCGCTGCGGGACCGCGACCGGTACCCTTCCACGCCGCCGCAGGCAGGGCAGCGAAACTGCCTGGCAAAAATAAAAGTCATCTCAGGCTCAAATGGTACACCTTACGGCCTGAAATTGTAGGCACTCTCGCTAGGTAGATTGCAACTTTTTCTATGGCCGGCGGCGAGGTCCCGAAGGGGGTGGGACTCCGGGAAGCAGTGCAGGATTTTCATAGTAGGATAATTCAGGATTTCCCCGATGGTGCACTCGCGGCGTTGCGGTGGAAGGACGGCGGGTGCCGCAGCCTAGTCGCGTTCTTTGTGACTAGGGTGGGGTTTTTGACTTTTGGAACGAACGACAGCCAACGTGAAATCGGGTAAGGCGCGTGCCGCGCAATGAGGATGCGCCATCGGGCGCAACGGCGGCAGCAGTTCGCTGCTTGGGGGCCGTGGCAGTTGCGCCTCATGGGCGCCTTCCTGGAGCAGCCGGCCTTGACGGCGCGCCTGAAGGCGCGCCCTGATACGAATCCCCGCTTCCCCGGAGTGCGCGGAAGAGTTTAGGCACTCGGGAATGTCATTCAACCGGGCCCACCCTTTTTCGCAAAGAACGCGAAAAAGGATGGGGCACCCTCTGTGGTTGGGTCTATGCTAAGGCTGAAAGCGTGCGCCACCCGCCCACTCCAAAATTCCGCCGACGAAAGTTAAGATCATAAGACCGAACTAGGGTCGCGACGCGAGACTATAAGAAAATTCGATGGCCGTTGACCAGACCAAGGTTATCGATTTCGTCGGTGTAGACAAATCCACCGGAGAAGTCGTGCTCACGATCGCTGATCACATGGAGTGGAAAAACAGCGAGAATCACCAACTAATTTTGCAAGCCAAGATAAATTCTTATCTTGCATTCATTGAGAGCGGCGAAATATTCGAAAGTTACCCTGACTCTAGAGGACGGCAGCCTGTCATAAGCATCCTAGGCCAATTCCTTCCCGATACTCAAGGACACGAGTTCCTGTCAAAGGTCAAGGCGGCGGTTGAAGACGCGGGAATTGGGTTTCGGTTTGCTTTATTTGCCCCAGGACCGCAATGAACGGCAAGAGCGATTGCGAGAAGCTGATGAACGCCGTTCTTCCCCTCGCTGAACGAATGTTGAGCCAGTTCGGGGAGTTTTATCCGTATGGCGGCTACATGAAGCCGGACGGTGAGATTACCAATGTTGGAGCAGAGGACGAAGATACCGAACATCCGAAGTCAAGGGACTTGCTCTACGTGCTTCGCGATTCGTCCTCGGAAATGGCAGCGATTGGCGGTTGTAAAGCTACAGCGATAGTGTTCGACGTCCGCGTTGTCCCACCAGGTACCGATGAGAAAAGCGACGCTGTGCAGGTATGCCTGGAACACGCAGATGGTTACTCGGCAGAGATCTTCCTGCCATACCAAATCGACCAAGACGGTCGGGTGACGTACGGCACGATGTTTGCACAGGAAGGCAAGCACGACATTTTTGGAAAGACTCAAGTGCGGTAGCCCCACTGATACCGCGATCCTGACCGGCGAGCAGAGTACCTGCCACTGGCGTTTCAGGGCGGCCAGGGCGAGCGATCCCGGAACGGATGAGGGTTGGGGTAGGTGACCTGCCCCCGTTTTTCGCGCACCCGATCAGCTGGGCGGCTGAGGACTGATCGGTCTCCTTTTTCTGCAACACTTCTGGAGTTAGTGTCCGACGGTTTGTGAGCCTGTCAAATCGCCTTGCATAGCGATTTGACAGGCGAACTCACTCGGCGTTCGTTCTCCCAGAGATCGGGCGGGTGGCCCACTCAAGCCCGGTTTTGGCTTGAGTGGGGCAGTTCTAGCGCTGGACAGAGTCCTCCTGCCCCTCGTTCGCGTTTTCGTACCGTCCATTCCGACTCGATCTCCGCCCGTCCCTCACAGCCGGTTGCGTAGTGGCGAAAACTGCTCCACTGCCAGTCCTGCGGACGCTCGCGTAACCCACGCTTCAATCTCGAATGTTGAAATCGTAGTAGCGCTTTTGTCAGAAATGCTCGGCATCACCGATTAAACGCCGCGATACTCCCTGCTTCTAGATCCCTCGGCTTCGCTCGGGATTTCGGCAGCGGGCTCAGACGCCCGCTAGGCGCCTCAACGTCAACGCGTCTGCGAGTGTGTGCGGTTGCGCTTCGCTGAGGCAGTGAACATCCCCACTCAAGGCAAAACCGGGCTTGAGTGGGCCGCCAGTCCTTAAACATTGAGTGAGCGCCCTGGGCTGGTCCACACATGCCGACTGGAAGTTCGTGGCCGATCCCGGGATTTTCCCACGAAATCCACGCTTTGGAGGCGACTTGCACCAAATTTGGGTAATTGACCCGATATTGGGGCGAGCGTAGTTTGGCCTCTTACGAGGGGAAAACTATGAATATCGAGACCACGGGGAACCCATCGGTTGCAGCAGTGAGTGATTCGGCTGAGTTGGAAAAGCGGATCGGGCAGCGCGCACAAGAACTGTATGAGGCGCGGGGTAGAGAGGACGGACACGAGTTGGCTGATTGGCTGCGCGCGGAAGCGGAGATCACCGGAACGAGGCATTCGCCAGAGTTGAATAGGCGGATCGGGCAGCGCGCACAAGAACTCTACGAGGCGCGGGGTAGAGAGGACGGACACGAGTTGGCTGATTGGCTGCGCGCGGAAGCGGAGATCACCGGAACGAGGCATTCGCCGGAGTTGAATAGGCGGATTGGGCAGCGCGCACAAGAGCTCTATGAGGCGCGGGGTAGAGAGGACGGACACGAGTTGGCTGATTGGCTGCGCGCGGAAGCGGAGATCGTCGGGAGCGAGGTCGTGAGCGACGATGAGACGGAGAACCTGGCAGCGCCGGTTGAGAGCCCTGCGGCAGTGGCGGAAGAGCTCATCGCCCAGCCTGCGTACGAACTCTACGTGACCGAAGGGCAACCCGCCCAGGACCAGGCTGGCGTTGTAGAGGAGATTGTCGTGACCCAAGTCGCGGTGGTTGGCAGCGCGGAGAACCTAACGCGGCTGATTGAGAGCGGTGCAGCTGCGCCGGAAGATCTCATCGCCCCGCGCGGGCAGGACCTCTACGAGACCACACAAGCCGCTCGGGAGCTGGACGGCAGGGCCTGCGGGGAAGAGGTGATTGTACTGAGCGAGACCGCCGCGGGGGTTGAGGGCACAGGGAACATGACCGCGCCGGTTGAGAGCCGCTCACCCGAGCCGGAAGCGGTCACCGGCCAGCAAACGCAGCAGCAAGTCCATGTGACCCCTGACCAACAGACCGGCCAAGAGTTGAGTCGTGCGGGTCGCGCTGAAGAAGAAATTCCCGCGAACAAGGTTGCCGCGGCGTAACAAATTGACGGGTTGAGTTAGGGTTGGTTGGCTGGCGGCGTTGCTCGGGCAGAGTGTACGGGGTGGTTGTGTGCGCCTGATCTGGCGGCCTTTATGACCCGCTGGCGGCGTGTTTGGTTTGTCTCCGTCCTTTTGTGAACTTCTCTTTCCGAAGCTTTCTTTTCGAACCTGGCGTTCTGAGTAGCGCCGGATCCAGGCGCTCGATCATGCGGCGCACGCAGAAGCCGGATGATCCGCGCCGCCGAGCGCGTACTTCACACTGGAAACAACCCAAACTCCCCGGCTGATGGTTCCCAGTTGCCGCTCCTGACGTGCTAGGCTGAACGAAATATGGCTGACCTCGACATTCAGCGGAAGAGTTTTCTCAGCGACAAAGTGTCGCACTTTACCGAGTCGGTAATCCGCGAGATGACGCGGCAGGCGATGATGTATGGCGCGGTGAATCTCTCGCAGGGGTTTCCGGATTTTCCGGCGCCAGCGGAGATCAAGCAGGCGGCGCAGGAGGCGATTGCCGCGGACGTCAATCAATACGCCATTACCTGGGGCGCGAAGAAATTGCGCGACGCCATTGCGCGGCAGTTTGAGGCATGGCAGGGAGTGGCGGTTGATCCGGAGCGGGAGATCACAGTTTGCTGCGGCTCGACTGAGGCGATCGTCTCCACTCTGCTCGCGGTTTGCAATGCGGGCGATGAAGTTGTGGTCTTCGAGCCGTTTTATGAAAACTACGGGCCGGATTCGATTGTGTCGGGCGCTAAACCACGCTTTGTGAAGCTGCGGCCGCCGGAGGATGGGAATGGCGAGTGGACGTTCGATGAGGACGAGCTGCGGGCGGCGTTTCATTCGCAGACCAAGGCGATTGTGGTGAACACGCCGAACAATCCCACGGGCAAGGTTTTCAGGCGGGCGGAACTGGAGTTGATTCGGGACTTGTGCGTGGAATTCAACGTACTGGCGATCACGGACGAGATTTATGGGTTCATTCTTTATGACGGCGCAAAGCACATTTCGATTGCCAGCCTGGAGGGGATGCGCGAGCGGACGATAACCATCAACGGGCTGTCGAAGAGTTACTGCGTGACGGGATGGCGCGTGGGTTGGGCGGTTGCGCCGCCAGAGATCACGAATGCGATCCGCAAGGTGCATGATTTCCTGACGGTGGGCGCGCCGGCGCCGTTGCAGGAGGCGGGTGCGGCGGCGCTGGGCTTGCCCCCGAGTTACTACGCCAGTCTAGCCGAGGGATATAGAAAGCGGCGTGACCGCCTGGTGCCGGTGCTGGAAGATTTGGGATTCCGGTGCTTCCAGCCGCGGGGAGCTTACTATGTGATGACCGATATCAGTGCGTTTGGTTATCCCGACGACGTTGCATTTACCCAGTATCTGGTGAAGGAGATTGGCGTGGCGGCGGTGCCGGGGTCGAGCTTTTACAACGATGCTGGCGACGGGGCCAGGCAAGTGCGGTTTGCTTTCTGCAAGCGGGACGAGACTTTGGATGAGGCGGAGAGGCGGTTGCGGCGGCTGCGGAAGATGATTGATTGATGCGTGCGTCCTAGGCCGGGGGACTTAGCTTGCCGGGCTGAACAGCAGGTCCCTCCACTTCGCTCAGCTCGCTGCGCTCACTTCGCTTCGGTCGGGATGACAGGGATTGCTGGGATCCACCCGTCTTCCTAACTACGACAATCTGCATGATCCACAGCTTTCTGGGTTATACTGCGCTCAACTTCCGATTTCTCTCGGGGATGGAATTATGTCTGTGAAGATGGATGAAGAAATATCCGCGCAGGTTCCGGCCGACGATTTTCAGGCGCTGGAAGAGAAGGTTTACCGCACGATTGAACTCTACAAGTCGGCGCGCGAGGCGCGGGCAGCTGCGGAGCGCGATGCCCAGCGGCTGCGTGAGCAACTGGAAGAGCGCGAAGAAGAAGTTGAGACCTTGCGGCGTGAGATGGTGCGGCTGCGCAAAGAGCGCGAGGACATCCGCGGGCGGGTGGAAAAGATGCTGACGCAGATTGAGAGCCTGGCGGAAGAGCAAGCCGCGAGCTAGGGCTGCAGCCCGGGACGGGGAGCACTGAACAAGGCATGGCGACCGCCACAAAATCGCAGCCCCCAAAAGAAGCTGGCACGGGCAGCGTGCGCGTGGAGATATTTGATCAGGCCTATAATCTGCGCGGTTCCGACGCAGAGTACATCCTAAAACTCGCGGAATATGTGGATGGCAAGATGCGGGCGGTGGCCGAGCAGACCAACACCGTAGACACGGCGCGCCTGGCGGTGTTGGCGGCTTTGAATATCGCGGACGAATATCACCTGCTGCAGCGCAGCCGCGATTCCGGCGAGACGGTGGATTACATCAAGCGGGCACATCGGTTGGCGCATGCGCTGGATGAAGTTTTGCAGGAAAATCGGCGCGCGGTGTGATCCTAAACTAAGTTTCAGCGGCGAAAAAGCAGGTCCCTCCACTTCGCTCAGCTGGCTTTGCTCGCTCCGCTTCGGTCGGGATGACAGAGACGGGCGATGCCGGGCAGTCCTTGGGTGAAAAGCAGTTCTCAGTTCGCGGCTGCCAGTTCTCAGTAATTCTCAACTTCGCTTATACCAGATGTGGGCGCTACAGTAATCTTATGCGGGCGGTAGTGCAGCGGGTGGCGCGGGCGGAGGTGTCGGTGCGGGGCGAAGTTGTGGGGCGGATTGGGCCCGGGTTGCTGGTTTTGTTGGGTGTTGGAGCGGACGATGCAAGGGCCGATGCCGACTATCTAGCGGAAAAGATTGCCGGGCTGCGAGTCTTCGAAGATGAGCACGGAAAGATGAATCGCTCGGTCGTGGAGATGGGCGGCGGGGTGCTGGTGGTTTCGCAGTTCACCTTGTATGGAGATGTGCGGCGGGGGAAGCGGCCGTCGTTTGATGCGGCGGCTGCGTCGGAGTTGGCGCGTGAGTTTTATGAATATTTTGTGGAACGGTTGCGCGGATTCGGCGTGGCTTGCGCGACTGGGCGGTTCCAGGAAGAGATGCAGGTGGAACTGGTGAATGATGGGCCGGTGACGATACTGGTGGACTCGGGCAAGGAGTTCTGAGCCCGCGCCTAAATTTGCATCGTTTGAAACCGCAAAGTTCGCAAAGGGCGCAAAGAAAAACCGGTACTCGGCTTCGGGCGGGAGTGCCCGCACCACATTGCACGCAGCGTTACGTTACTACCATGTCGGCCAGGCGGAGGGCTTCTACGCAGGCGCGGACGTCGTGGGTACGAAGGATGTGTGCGCCCTTGAAGACCACTGCGGCCTCGGCTCCGAGGGTGCCGTAGAGGCGTTCGGAGACCGGGGCGTCTTTGCCATTGCGGGCCAGGGCGCGGCCGACGAATGACTTGCGGGAAACTCCTGCCAGCAGCGGATAGCGGAGCTGGTGAAATTCGTCGAAGCGCTTCAGCATCGGATAATTCTCTTCGAAGTTCTTGCCGAATCCGAAGCCGGGGTCGAGGACGATGTGATGGCGCTTCATGCCGGCCATGAGGGCGGCGTCGGCCCATTCGCGGAGTTCGCGTTTCACCAGAGTCACAATGTCAACCACCGGCGGCAGGTTGCGCCATTCTTCGGGCCGGCCGCGGGCGTGCATCATGACGGCGCCGCACTTGAGTTCGGCGAGGAGTTTTCGCATATAGGGATCCCAGCGGAAGCCGCTGATGTCGTTCACGATTTCGGCGCCGGCGTGCATGGCGGCGCGCACCACGCCAGTTTTATAGGTATCAACGGAAATCACTGCTTTAGGTTGTTTTTGCTTGAGGGCGGAGATCACTGGAACAACACGCTCTATTTCTTCCTTTTCGGTGACCGGGGCCTTGCCGGACTTGGAGGAGCTGTCGCCGGTGCGTGCGCCGGGGCGGGTGGATTCGCCGCCGACGTCAATGATGTCGGCGCCTTCGCGCAGAAGTTTGAGGCCATGCTCAATGGCCTGGTCGCGATTGAGATAGAGGCCGCCGTCAGAGAAGGAATCAGGGGTGACGTTGAGGATACCCATCACCAGCGTACGCTTGCCCAGTTGCAGGCAGCGTGAGCCGAGGTTCCATTCGAAAACGGGGCGCATCGTTTGATTCTAAATGCCCGATTCAAAAAGCTGGACGGCGCAGACCAGAGGCCCAAAGAAGAAGCGAAAGTGTCAATCTTCAGGCAGAGGAAGTGCCCCATTCCCGATGCTACAATCATAGAGTTTTATGCGTCATAGACGCCTTTCTACGGTAGCTGTTTGCCTGCTGCTGGCGGTCCAGCTGCATGCCTCGCCGCCCAAAAATCTGGAGGCGCGGGTCAACGCGGTGCTCTCCAGCGCCGACCTGCAGCGAGGGTTTTGGGGCGTAGAAGTGATTTCGCTCTCCACCGGGAAGGTGCTTTACCAGCGCAACGCGGAGAAATTGTTCACTCCGGCTTCCAACACCAAGTTGTTCACCACGGCGGCGGCGCTCGAGCTAATTGGACCGAATTATCAGTTCCACACCACGGTTGAATCCAATGGCACGCTGGACAAACATGGGCGCCTGACCGGCGATTTAGCGCTGGTGGGGCGCGGCGATCCGAATCTTTCGGGCCGGGAGTTGCCGTACTCGCTGCATACCGAGCGGAACGATCATCCGATCCAGGTACTGGAAGATTTGGCAGACGAGTTGGTGAAAAAGGGCGTGAAATATGTGGATGGGGACATCGTGGCGGATGATTCCTACTTCGCGTTCGAGCGCTATGGGGAAGGCTGGAGCCAGGATGACCTGGTGTGGGCTGACGGCGCTCCGGTTTCTGCGCTGACCATTAATGACAACGTAGTGTTCGTGAATATTCTTCCGGCGGACCGGGTGGGAGAGCGGGCGTTTGTCAGTATTACGCCCTTCGCCGACTACTTCAAGGTGGACAACCGGATTCTGACAACGCCGGTGGGAACGCCGCGAAAGATATTCATCAACCGCGAGCCGGGTTCGACGGTGCTGACGCTGTGGGGCAACGTGCCGCTGGATGATGTGGGGGCGAATGAGGCGCTGGCGATTGAAGATCCGGCGCAGTTTGCGGCCGATCTGTTTCGCGGGCTGCTGGAGGCGCGCGGGGTCGTGGTGTACGGCCGGGAACGCACGCGGCATACCGAACTTTCAAGCCTTTCGACATTTACGGCGACGGTGACGGCGTCAGCGAATGGGGGCGATCCCGGGCCGCGCAGCCTGCAAAATCAGCCCCTGGTGCTGGCGAGTTACGATTCGCGGCCTCTGCTGCAGGATGTGGAGGTCATCAACAAGGTCAGCCAGAATCTGCATGCGGAGATCCTACTGCGGTTGCTGGGGCGGGAGAAAGGCAACGCCGGCACGGTGGCAAGCGGGCTGGAGGTGTTGCACGGATTTCTGAACAAGGCGGAGATCCCGGATGACGAGTATGTGTTCTACGACGGGTCGGGACTTTCGCGGCAGAATTTGGTGACTCCGAATGCCATCGTGCAGCTATTGCGCTACGCGGCAGCCCAGCCCTGGGGAAAGGACTTTCGCGAGAGTTTGCCGGTGGCGGGGGTGGACGGCTCGCTCTCCGAGAGGTTCAAGAATGGGAATCTACAGGGACGGGTGCACGCCAAGACGGGGTCGCTGGGCGGGGTAAAGACGCTCTCGGGTTATGCCACCACGGACCGCGGCGAGCAGGTGGCGTTTGCCATTCTCTCCAATAACTTCAACCTTCCTACCAAGCGCGTGACCGACGCGATTGATGATGTTGTGGCCGCGATTGTGAATGATGAGCCGGTGAAGAAGTAGCGCAGGAAGTCTCGCATCGCAGAGAACGCTGAGAATCGCCGCCGAGTGCGCTGAGAAAACTTGCCAGCGCTGAGCCTCTTCAATTCGCCGGCGAGACGCTGGCGGTACGGTCATGGGCGGGGCATGCGCTTGGCTTGGCGCGAAGCGCGGATGGCTGCGGGGCCGGTGCCGGTGGGGGGCTTGCGCATTCCGGCCAGCAGATCGCGCAGCACGATGGCGTTGTTGCGCTGCTGGTTTTTTGAGGCGTAAACCAGAGTCAACTTTTTGCGCTGGTTCGCCAGGCGGTAGAGTTCATCGAGAGCTGGAGCGGCTTCGGGCTTTGCGAGTTCCTTCAGATAGCGTTTGCGGAACAGCAGCCACATTTCGGGGCGGGCGTGCAGCCACTGGCGGAGAGCATCCGAGGGCGCGAGAGTGCGCAACCAGGAGTGGATTGCGGCTGCTTCTTTCCGCACGCCGCGCGGCCACAACCGGTCCACCAGGACGCGGGTGCCATCGGCACGCGCGGGCTTTTCGTACACTCGCTTGACGGCAACATTCATCGAGCTACCCTGAATACCACTTAGCCTGATATTGTACGGCGGACAGACGGAGGTTGCAGAGGCCGCCTTGCGGTGAAAAAACCTATGTCGGCAGGCAGCGCGATTGTGCATCGGCGATCCAGGCGGAAATTAACAGGGATGTGTTTGTGCTTTCTGTTTCTGGGCTCCGTTCTTGGGGGTTGTGATGTGGAGCGGCGCAAGAGCGATGCGGAATTGGGGCTGAACCCGCAGCAAGTCGCGGGACGTCGAGTCTACGACGATCAATGCGACCGCTGCCATGAGCCTTATTCCTCGCGCGACAAGAAGGGGCCAAGCCTGAAAGGGGTTTTCAAACATCCCTACCTGGCGGGCAGCGGATTGCCAGCGAATGACGCGCGAGTGAGCGAGATCATTCTTTATGGCCGGGCCAAGATGCCGGGATTTGGCCAGGTGCTGACACAAAAGCAGATGAACGATCTGCTGGCATATATGCATACGTTATAGGACTTCGCGCGGGTCTCTGGAGGGCGGCTTCGCCCTTTGTGCGCCTCGGAGCTTTTTTTTGGCTGAAAACCAGATCTCAGATTTCAGTTCCAGGTTCTCAGTTGATTGCGGAGGGTTGAAAGAGTGATTTTTGAAACCGGTCCGGGATAAACGACGTACAAAGTCATACGTCTAACTTTGGTGAGGTGCTCTGTGTCAACTGTCATTCGACGTATGGTGGTTGTGGGGATGGTGTCGTGCGGCTTGCTGGCTGGGGCACAGGAGATGCCCAAGTCGCAACCGCCTCTGTGGAGTACCGAGCCGGATGTTGCGGCTTTCGAGAAGATCGAGAACGACAAACTGGCGGGCGCGCAGCGCTCGATTGACGCGATGGTGGCGGTGAAGGGTGCGCGGACGATTGAGAACACGCTAGCGCCGTTCGACGACGCGGCCCGGCAGATCAATGCGGCGATTTATTTTGCCAGCCTGATGCAACAGGTGCATCCGGATGCCACGTTTCGCGACCACGCCACGGACATGACCCGCAAGGCGAGCGCCGTACAGACTGCATTGGCGCTGAATCGCGACGTGTACCAAGGTCTGGCCAGCCTGGATTTATCGAAGGCAGACGCCGCAACTCAGTACTACGTAAAGCGGCAACTCCTCGAGTTTCGCCTAGCGGGGGTGGACAAGGACGATGCTACGCGGGCGAAATTGAAGAAGTTGAACGATCAGCTCACAGAAGAGCAATCCATGTTCGACCGCAATATTTCCGATGGCCAGAAGACTATTGAGGTCGCAAGCGTGGCTGAGCTGGACGGCCTGCCGCGGGACTACATAGACCGTCACAAACCGGACAAAGACGGCAAGATCCACATCACCACTGACTATCCGGATGCGCTGCCGGCGTTTAAGTTCGCCAAAAGCGACGATTTGCGGAAGCGGCTGTTTGAGGCATTCGACACGCGGGCTTATCCCAAGAACCGCGATGTGCTGGAACAAATGATGCAGACGAGATATGAAATCGCGCAGCTGCTGGGATATGAGTCTTGGGCGGACTACAACGCCGCCGACAAAATGATTGCCAGGGGCGAGAACATCGCCGACTTCATCAAGCAGGTGGACGCAGCGTCGCGGCCGCTTGTCCAACGCGAGTTTGCCATGCTGTTGGCGGAGAAGCAGAAGACTGATCCGGGAGCAAAGGACATCCAGGAATACGAAGTATCACACTTAAGTGAGATGCTGCGCCGTGACCGCTACAACTTTGATTCGCAATCGGTGCGGCCGTATTTGCCCTATCCCAGCGTTAAACAGGGAATCCTGGATACGGCAGCGAAGCTTTTTCAGGTGAGCTTCAAACAGGAACCGGACGTGCCGGCGTGGGACCCGGCAGTCGAAACCTGGGACGTGGTTGATCACGGCAAGGTGATTGGGCGCTTTTATCTCGACATGCATCCCCGCCCGGGAAAGTACAGCCACGCGGAAATGGCGCCTGTGCTGGATGGCATTCGCGGGAAGCAGCTGCCGGAGGCGATCCTGGTGTGCAACCTTCCGGCGCCGACGGCGAGCGATCCTGGTCTGATGGAGTATGGCGATGTGGTGACTTTCTTCCACGAGTTCGGCCATCTGATGCATTGGATTCTGGGCGGACAGCAGGAGTGGGCAGGCATCAGCGGCATCACCATGGAGTCTGATTTCGTAGAAGCCCCCTCGCAGATGCTGGAAGAGTGGATGCATAGCCCGCAGGTGCTGGCCTCGTTCGCGCGCAATTACAAGACGGGAGAGCCGATTCCGGCTGAGCTGGTGGCGCGGATGAACCGGGCGTCGGCGTTTGGCCGCGGAGGCTGGGTGGCGGCGCAGACCAGCTATACGGCGATTTCTTACGATATCTACAAGGGAAAACCGCAAGGCGTGGACCTGGATGCGGTCTGCCATGAGGACACGCGGCGTTACACCCCCTACGTACCCTTGCCCGACACCCACATGTACGCTTCCTTTGGGCATTTGGCGGGATACTCGTCTGCGTACTACACGTATTTGTGGGACAAAGTGATCGCGGAAGATTTCTTCATGCAGTTCGATCACGCGAACCTGCTGGAAGGCGATGCCCCGATGAAATACCGCCGTCTGGTGCTGGAGCCGGGCGGGTCGGTGTCAGCGAATACTCTGGTGAAGGACTTCCTGGGGCGGGCGCAGAACATGGGCGCGTTTCAGCGGTGGATGGGGGAGGAGTTTGCGGGGGCGGAGAAGCAGGCAGGAGAGTAAAGACGGCCCTCAACACGCGGGTCCCGAGGGAACGTCCATCAAGTGCACGTGAACCAGACCCAACAAATCGCCGACTCCTATCGCGCCGCCACGCTCGAAGGCGCATGGTACGGGCCCACGCTGGCCGAATTGGTGACCGGGATTTCGCCTGAGCTTGCGGCGACGCCACCTCTTCCCCGGGCGCATTCGATCTCCGCGCTTCTGCAACATTTGCTCCTCTGGAATGAAAGAGTTCGAAACGCCTCAGAGAATACTCCGCTCCCGCCCTGGCAGCCCAAAAAGGAATGGGCCGAACCCCCGATTCCCTGGAACGACCTCGTCGCACGCTGGAATCAAAGCCGCGATCTGCTCGACGAGAAGATTCGGAATTTCCCCATCGAGGATCTGCTGAAACAGGTTCCGGGGCGCAGCTATCCCTACGAAACTATGTTCCTCGGAATCGTGCAACACGCGATATACCACTCCGGACAGATTGCGATGGTGTTGAGCATGCTGCGAGCGCGATCCGAGTAATTGCTGATTCGAGCCAAGGAGATCAAATCGGGATCGCCCTCCTCCGGGCGAGTGACCGCGTTTGACCGTTGCTTATCCGCCTCAATAAACTGGAACGCAGACGCCAATCCATGTCAGACACCATCCACGTAAAGCTCCCGGACGGGAGCATCAAGGAAGTTCCCGCGGGCACGACTGCGCTTGAGATTGCCCGATCCATCAGCCCGCGGCTGGCGGATGCGGCGCTAGTGGCCAAGACCAACGGCGACTTGATTGATTTGACCAGGCCGCTGGAGAAAGACACGTCGCTGAAATTGCTGACGGAGAAAGATCATGAGGCGTTGCAGGTTTACCGGCACTCGTCGGCGCACCTGCTCGCGGCGGCGGTGCTGGAGTTGTTTCCTGAAACCAAGCTGGGTCACGGGCCTGCGACCGACACCGGATTTTTCTACGATTTCTACCGTCCCACGCCGTTTACGCCCGAGGACCTGGAAAAAATCGAAAAGAAGATGCAGGAACTGGCACAGCAGAACATTCCCTACGCCCGGGAGTTTCTGCCTCGCGCCGAAGGACTGGAGAAGTTCAAGGGCGAAGGCGACTTCATGAAGTGCCACTTCATCGAGCAGTTCACCAAGCCCGATGAAAAGATTTCGATTTACAAAACCGGCAAATTTCTGGATTTCTGCCGCGGGCCGCACATTCCTTCCACCGGCAAGATCAAAGCATTCAAGCTGCTGAATATTGCAGGAGCGTATTGGCTGGGGGATGAGAAGAATCCACAGTTGCAGCGCATTTATGGGACCTCGTTCTTTTCGAAAAAGGACCTCGATCAGTATCTGAACCAGGTGGAGGAAGCCAAGAAACGCGACCATCGCGTGATCGGCCAGCAACTCGATTTATTTTCCATTCAGGAGCTGGCCGGGCCGGGGCTGATCTTCTGGCATCCTAAGGGCGGGATCATCCGCAAAGAGATGGAAGACTGGATGCGCTCGGAGTATCTGAAGCGCGGCTACTCGCTGGTGTACACCCCGCATGTCGTGCGGCGGCAGTTGTTCTATACCTCCGGGCACGAGGGCTACTACGCGCAGAACATGTTCGACTACATGGAGTTGGACGACGCGGAATATCGCCTGAAGCCCATGAATTGCCCGGGGCATATTCTGATCTACAAGGACTCGCTGAAGTCGTACCGCGATCTGCCCGTGCGGCTGGGAGAACTGGGCACGGTCTATCGCTATGAACGCTCCGGGGTGATGCATGGGTTGCTGCGGGTGCGAGGATTTACGCAGGATGACGCGCATATTTTTTGCACTCCCGAGCAGATTGAGCAGGAAATTGCCAGCTGCGTCGAGTTCGCGAGCGATGTGCTGAAAGATTTCGGCTTCGACCAATTCCAAACGGAGCTTTCCACCTGGAACCCCGATGACCGCAAGAACTTTGTGGGCAGTGAAGAGCAATGGAATATGGCTACGGCTTCGCTGGAAAAAGTGCTCAAGCGGCTGAATATCGAGTACAAGACGATCCCCGGCGAAGCGGCGTTTTATGGGCCGAAGATTGATATCAAGCTGGTGGATGCGATTGGGCGGCTGTGGCAGCTATCCACGGTGCAGTTTGATTTCAATTTGCCGCAGCGGTTTGGCTTGGAGTACGTCGCTGAAGATGGCTCGCGCAAGCAGCCGCTGATGGTTCATCGCGCGCTGTACGGATCGGTGGAGCGGTTCTTCGGCGTGTTGATCGAGCACTACGCGGGAGCGTTTCCGGTGTGGCTCTCGCCGGTGCAGGCGGTGATGATTCCAATTGCCGAGCGGCACGCGGAGTATGCGCAGAAAGTTGCGGCGCAGCTGAAAGAAGCCGGCGTGCGGGTGGAAGTAGACGCTCGCAATGAGAAGATGAACGCGAAAATCCGCGAGCACGCGATGCAAAAAGTGCCGTTTCTGCTGGTGGTAGGTGACAAGGAAGCTGAGGCGGAGAGAGTCAACGTGCGCACTCGGGGCAAAGAGAAGACTGAGGACATGTTGACCGGTGAGTTTGTGGAGAAGATCCAAACGCTTATCGTAGAAAAAGTGGCACAATTAGGGTAACACGGTTGGGGAGAGATGGCATGCCAATACTGGCAAGAGACGCGGCACTAGCGGCCAAGAAGTACTTCGATGAGTTGGTAGGTCCTCTGCCCGGACTGACTCTCGAGGAAGTGAAGCGAACTGATGAGGCGTGGGTTGTGACCTTCAGCTACTTCCAAAACCTGGCCTCCACCCGAAAGAGCTACAAAGTATTGACGGTCGAGCCGGAGACCGGTGAGGTCCTTTCGATGATTAATGCCGAACCGACTTCAGTATGAGCGCCTCTCTTCCGATCGCCGACTCCATGGTTCGGCGATATGTCAGGACTGGAGTGGTCGTGGACACGGAGTTGCTCGTGCTACTCGCCGTGGGGAGATACGACGAAACTTACATACCAGCCTTTAAGCGCACGGCCGGGTTCACGAGCGAAGATTACGAGATTCTGAGCGGCTTTCTAGCACGATTTCGCAGTCTCGTTCTTTCGCCCCAAGTGCTGGCTGAGTTGTCGAATTATTCGTATCAAATCCCCGAAGCCCGCCTCAGCGTGTTTCTAAACACGCTCATCGAATTGGTTTCGCGTATGACGGAGGTACACGTACCGAAAGACGAAATCATCACGCACGGTTCCTTCAGAAAGGTCGGGGCCACGGACGCAGGGCTTATTATTTGTTGTACGGAAGGCTCATACCTGCTGTTGTCGAAGGATCGGCGGCTTTGCGGTTTGGCCAGACAAGTCGGGGTCGATGCGCTTCACTTCGACGAACTTCGGGGCTATGTTTGGTTTTCGGACCACTAGTTGCGCGTCTTCGGGCCGGGACGAACGTATGAACCAATACATTGTTCAAGCTGATTTGCCGCAATCCTGGCCGGAGTCTCTAGATGCCCTGATTGCGGCGCCCGAGCACCACACCTTGCTCATGCAAAACGAGCGGGTGCGGGTGCTGCAGACATTGATTCCCGCGGGCGAAACCACCGGCGTGCACATTCACCGCTGGCCGAGCGTGATTCACACGTTGAGCTTCAGCCATTTTATCCGCCGCGATGAGCATGGCACGATCACGCAGGACACGCGGACTTCGCAGGCGCTGCGCTCGGAGTTCGCGTGGTCTCGGCCGCTGCCCCCGCATTCCATCGAGAACGTTGGCGGCGGTGAGATTCGGCTGATTATGGTTGAGTTGAAAGAGCCGGAGCGCCAAGCCTGATCTGCCGCTATTTCTTCGGGTCCTGGTCCGACTTCTCGATGTCGGCAGGGAAAGCAACCGCCGACGGTACTACACGAAGGTAAGCGCGAAAGAAGAAGTTGCCGGGTCTTTATCCTGGACGGCCCGGGCGGCTGTCGCGAGCTAGTCTGTCCTGCCGCTTAATCTGATAAGCTTCCGCCGTCTCCTTATCAGGGAGAAATCCGCTCGGAGAGATCAGCTATGAATCGCGAGAAAAGGTTGCTGCTGCCTGCTTTGGTTATTCTCCTGCTTGCTGCGAGCATGGCTGCTGCGGCCGAACCCTACCAGGTCACGGTCGAGCGTGGCGTTGAGGTGCAGATGCGAGATGGCGTCACGCTGCGGGCGGACATCTACCGCCCCAACGCCGATGGGCGGTTTCCTGTGCTGCTACAGCGGACGCCCTACGATAAACGCGGAAGTTTCGAGTTCGGGCTACGGGCGGCGGCGCGAGGGTTTGTCGCCATTGTGCAGGATGTTCGCGGGCGTTACGCCTCGGATGGCGAATGGTATGTTTTCAAGAACGAACCGAACGACGGCTATGACACGGTGGAGTGGGCGGCGGCGCTGCCTTACTCGAACGGAAAAGTCGGCATGTGGGGTGGGTCTTATGTAGGTGCGACCCAAGTGCTGGCAGCGATTGCGCACCCGCCACATCTGGCGGGCATTTGCCCCATCGTAACTGCCAGCAACTATCACGAGAATTGGACGTACCAGGGCGGCGCGTTCGAGCAGTGGTTTGACGAAAACTGGACTTCGGGTCTGGCGCAGGACACATTTAATCGCAAGATGCGGGCCGACACGAATGCGCGAGAGGGAATGTGGAAGCTGCCGCTGGCCGATTACCCGCTGTTTAATTTCGCGGCGTCGGACGATCAGTCTGCCGCGGTCTTGGCCCCGTATTTTCTCGACTGGCTGGCGCATCCGAGCTACGACGATTATTGGAAGCAGATCTCGATCGAGGAGCACTACAGCGACATCAATGTTCCAGCTCTGCATGTTGCGGCGTGGTACGACCTTTTTCTGGGGGGATCGCTGCGCAACTACATGGGCATAAAGGCGCATGGGGGAGAGGCGGCGCGGGGCGAGCAGCGGTTGTTGGTGGTGATTGGAGGACACTCAGGGAGCGGCCGCAAGATAGGAGCGGTGGATTTCGGGCCGGCGGCAGCGGAATACAGCGCGGATGATATCACGCTGGACTGGTACGATTATCTGCTGCGGGGCGTGAAGAACGAGTTTGCCGGCTCCAAGCCGGTGAGGATTTTCGTGATGGGCGCCAATACCTGGCGCGATGAAGATGAGTGGCCACTGGCGCGGGCGCGCAGCACGAAATATTTCTTGCATTCGGGGGGCAAAGCGAACTCCATGGGTGGAGATGGGAGGCTTTCGCCCAGTGCGCCGGCAACCGAGCCCATGGACCAATATGTTTACGATCCGGCAAATCCGGTTCAAACCATTGGCGGGCCGTTATGTTGCGATTCTCAGCATTTGGCTCCTGGCCCTCGCGATCAACGGCCGGTGGAAGCGCGGGATGATGTTTTGATTTACTCGACGCCACCACTTGCTCAGGATATGGAAGTTACCGGGCCGGTTGCGCTTGAGTTGTACGCGAAATCTTCGGCTGTGGATACGGACTTTACGGCGAAGCTGGTGGATGTTGATCCGGATGGCTTTGCGCGGAACCTTACTGAGGGAATTCTGCGGTGCCGCTATCGTGACTCGCGTGAAACGGCGAGCCTGATGAATCCGGGGGAGATTTACAAACTCAGCATTGACTTGTGGGCCACCAGCAACGTTTTCCTCAAGGGGCATGTCCTGCGCCTGGAAGTCAGCAGCAGCAATTTTCCTCGCTTTGACCGGAACTTGAACAGCGGCGAGGACATTAAGTCTGGGCACAGGTTTGTGACGGCCACGAACGGCATTCTCCACGATGCACAGCATCCCTCGGCGCTGATTTTGCCAGTGGTGGGACCGTAACTTCGCGGCTGTGAGACCCCGGCAACCTCTGTTCCGGTGAACCGCAGTGAATCTGCGGGCAGCTTGAAGTCGTATTTGTATGAGCTGGTCCGTGCCACGGTAACAAACTAAAGTCACTCCATGGTTCAACTTCTGATTGGTTCGCATTTTCGGACAATTTAGCATCGTCCGCATATGTCTTCCTCCGCTCAGGCGACACTAGATGTCAATTCATCCGTGGGCGCGGCTGCAGCACAGGCGGCGCAGTTCTCGACTCCGGCGCTGCTAGCGGCAATGCTGAAGACTTCCTCGAAGATCAGCGATCTCTTCTTTTCTCCGGGCAAGCCGCCGATGGTAGAAGTAAACGGACGCCTCACGCCGACCGGGCCACGTGCGCTTAGCTCAGATGACACGCGCAAGGTTGCGGCTGATCTGATCGGCAGCAATCAACATGCTGTTGCCAGCTTGCGGGAAAAAGGCTCGTGCGATGTGTCTTACAGTTTGCCTAGTTCAGCGCGCTTCCGCGTGAACATCTTTATGCAGCGCGGCAGTTGCGCGATTGTGATGCGGGTGATTCCGACGAAAATTCCATCCTTCGGGGACCTCAGCCTGCCGGAAGAGTTGAAACAGGTGCCGCATCTGCGCAACGGGATCGTGTTGGTGACCGGGCCGACGGGCTCGGGCAAGTCTTCGACGCTAGCGGCGATCATTGACCGCATCAACGAAGAACAGTGTTACCACATTTTGACGATTGAAGATCCCATCGAGTTTCTGCACAACCACAAGAACTGCATTATTCACCAGCGGGAGTTGCACAGCGACACACCCAGTTTTGCGCTGGCGCTGAGGGCCGCATTGCGGCAGGCGCCAAAAGTCATTTTAGTGGGCGAAATGCGCGACAAGGAAACCATTGAGATCGCGCTGGAAGCGGCCGAGACCGGCCATTTGGTGCTATCCACGCTGCACACCATTGATGCCTCCAAGACCGTGGAGCGGATAGTGGGCGTGTTCGCTCTGGGCGAGCAGCACGTGATTCGCAATCGCCTGGCCAAGAGTTTCCGCTACATCATTTCGCAGAGGCTGATTCCGCGCCGCGATGGTACTGGGCGCGTGGCGGCGATGGAGATTCTAAAATCCACTCTCCGGACCCGTGAGTACGTGGAAAAAGGCGAGAATGAAGGCAAGACGCTGCTGGATGCCATGCGCGCCGGCAGCACCGAGGGCATGCTGCATTTCGACGGAGAGATCGAGAAGCTGGTGCGCGCGGGTGTGATTGATCTCGAAACCGGGCTGGGAAATGCTACCAACCAGGGCAATCTGCGCTTGGAACTTTCCGACTACGATCCGCCTCAGGATGCGACGCCCGCCTGACGGTTCCTGAAAAATGCTGAAAAGGCAGAAGACGCTAGGGACTTCCGCCGAGTTCGCGGAGTAAGGCGGTCCCTCGTGTCGAAGGGGTAAGATTTCTGGCGATGAGCCCCGCCAAAAGCATCCTCATCGGCGTGATCTCGGATACGCATGGGTTGCTGCGGCCGGCGGCATTGGCTGCATTAAAAGGTTCGGATTACATCATTCACGCCGGGGACGTGGGCGACCCGGCGATCCTCAATAAACTCGGGCTAATTGCGCCCGTAACCGCGGTGCGTGGAAACGTGGACCACGGCGACTGGGCGCGGCAGCTTCCCGTCAGCAACGTGTTGGAGATTGGAGGCCTCTCGCTGTACGTGCTCCACAAATTGGCCGACCTTGACCTCAAGCCTGAGGTCGCGGGGTTTGCCGCGGTCGTCTATGGCCACAGCCATGTGCCGGCGCAGAAAATGAAGAATGGTGTTTTGTTTTTCAATCCAGGCAGCGCTGGACCGAAGCGGTTTCGTCTGCCGGTGTCAGTTGGGAGGCTCACTTTGTTAAACGGCAAGATTATTGCCGCGCTTTTTCCGCTCGATGAGTAGGGACCCTCTGGGAACGTCCCCGAAATTTTGCTAGTTTCCCGAGTGGAATCGCTCGGCGGCATCCCTTCTTGGTGAAAAACAGTTCTCAGATCTCAGATTTCGGTTCTCAGTTTGTCCTCCCGCCGCTTTCTACAAATGGTTAGGAGCCGATTAGAACGCCTACCTAAAGTTTCCCGCCGTCCGGTCCGATAAGGAGCGGCCCCGTTGAGAGGGACGACTCTGCATTTCGAGCTAGGACGCTATGTTTACGATCATCGGAATTTTGGTGGTTTTCGGAGCGGTGGCGGGCGGCTACCTGATGGAGCATGGGGTGGTCAAGGTGCTTCTGCAGCCGGCGGAGTTGGTGATTATCGGCGGAGCGGCCGTGGGGACAGTGCTCATCGCCAATCCGCTACACATTTTGAAGAAGATCGCGGGGGGAGTCGGTGGCGCTTTTGGCGGATCGAAGTACGGGAAGCAGCGGTACCTCGACACGCTCAAGACGCTGTACGATTTACTGAACAAGGCGCGGCGTGAAGGTGTCATGGCGCTGGAAGCGGACGTCGAGGACCCGGGTAAAAGCCCAATCTTGTCGAAGAATCAAAACTTCCTGAAAGACCATCATGTGCGGGATTTCGTGTGCGACACCCTGCGCATGGCGATTACCGGCACAGACGCTTTCGAACTCGACCAATTACTCGAACTGGACATGGAAGTTCACCATCATGAATCCAGCCGGCCGGTGGCGGCGCTGAACAGTATGGCGGATTCGCTGCCCGGCCTTGGGATCGTGGCTGCGGTTTTGGGCGTGGTGATCACCATGGGCGCGCTGGGCGGGCCTCCGGAGGAGATCGGCCACAAGGTGGCGGCGGCGCTGGTCGGAACGTTCCTCGGAATCTTGCTTTGTTACGGATTGGTAGGGCCGATCGCTTCGAATATGGGCAAGCTCGCCGAAGATGAAGGCGCATACCTGCACGTTTTGCGAGTGCTGATGATTTCATTTCTTAAGGGTGCGGCCCCGATCATGGCGGTGGAATTTGCGCGGCGTGCGATTCCAGGACACTTGCGGCCGTCGTTCCAGGAAGTCGAGAAGATCTGCCGCAGTGGCGGATCGAGCAGCGAGGCGGCTCCGGCAGCTGCGGCAGCATCGGCGTAGGGACGGCGATGGATAAAACGCGTCCAATCATCATCGTCAAGAAAAAGGTGGGCCATGGTGGCCACCACGGAGGGGCATGGAAGGTGGCCTATGCCGACTTCGTAACTGCCATGATGGCTCTGTTCATCGTGCTTTGGCTGATGAACAGCAGCAAGCAGGTCCGGGAAGCGGTGGGAGGTTACTTTAAGGATCCCTCCGGCACGTCCAAGATGGTGGGTACCGACCAACGCGGCTCCGGGCAGAACTTTACGCTGAAAAAAGAGGACATGGCGCAGTTGAAGGAGCAACTGCAGAAAGAAGTGCGGCAGCTGAGCGACTTCGAGAAGCTGAAGAATCAGATCGAAATGACGGTTACCGCAGAGGGATTGCGGATAGAACTGCTGGAGAGCGCCTCAGGGACGTTTTTTGACAGCGGCAGCCAGCGCCCCAATGCGTCGGGCAAAGAATTGCTGGGGCTGCTGGCGAAGGAACTGGGGAAGCTGCCCAATAAGCTCTCGATTGAAGGACATACCGACTCGAAGCCCTACGCGGGAGCCGGCGACTACAGCAACTGGGAGCTTTCCACCGACCGTGCCAACGCCGCCCGCCGCCTGATGCAGCAATGCGGCGTGAGGCAAGATCAGGTGGGGCAGGTGCGGGGTTTTGCCGATCAGCTTCTGCGCAAGCCGAAGGATCCGTTGGATCCTTCTAACCGGAGAATCTCCGTGATTGTGCAGTACATGGACAAGGATTACGAAGCACCCACGTCCCCGCCTGAGGCAGCCGGAGCAAAGCCGCCGGAACCAGTTGCGCAGGACAGCGCTCCCGCAGGAACCGCGAAAACACCCTGACGGTTCGATTTCGATAAGTCTCCATTTCCACCTTCAGAACAGACAAGCCAAGAAGTGTCCGTGCGGAGAGTTGCACGCTCCCGCGTTCGATTCACGAACACTGTGCTCGGAAATCGCACGCTGCATTGCATCTCTTGGTACGGGGGGTAATCTCTCAAACAGCTCTAATTCATAGAGATGGATGAGGGTGACATTAAAGGTTCTCTAATTGCAGTAACGTATCCGCACCGCTAATAACTGCGATCGATTCCCCCCTTCTGTAAGCAGATCGATCATCTGTCCGTCAGCATGTTGCTTGAGCTTTGCCAGCAGCCAGGTTTGCTGCATCTTGAACAGGGTGCTGGTCTGATTCAATTTGCGAAACTGTTGCTCCAGAGAGGGTAGAGCCGGAATGGCCAACGAAGCAGCCGAAGAAGCAGCGCATTCTCCTAAATTGTTGATTGCGGAAGATGATGTTCCCTTAGCCCAGTTCTTAAAACGCGGCCTGGAAGCTGACAAATATGCGGTGAACCTGGTCCACGACGGCGAAACAGCCCTTCAATCCGCCCAGAGCGCACTTTACGACCTGGTGATCCTCGATCTGAACTTGCCCAAGTTGGACGGCCTGGCATTGTTGAAGCAACTGCGGCCGGCCAAGCCACAACTGCCAGTCCTGGTGTTGACCGGGCGAAGCCAGTTGGAAGACCGCGTCAGCGCGCTCGATGGCGGCGCAGATGATTGCCTGATCAAGCCTTTCTCTTTCCGCGAGCTGAGCGCAAGGACCCGTGCCCTGCTGCGCCGGAACAACCGAAATGCTGGACGCGTGATGCAAGTGGGTGACTTGACGCTGGACCGGGAAGAGCTGCGCGTGGAGCGCTGTGGCAAACGCATTGACCTGACCAGCAAAGAGTTCCTGGTGCTGGAGTGCCTGATGATGAACGCCCGGCACCCGGTGACTCGCGCCGCGCTCATGGAGTACGTGTGGAAAGCGCCGTATGACTCGTCAACGAACCTGGTGGATGTTTATGTGAAATACGTGCGCGATAAGGTTGACGGGAACTTTCCCGTGAAATTGCTGCGGACCATTCGCGGCGTCGGATACGTGATGGCAGACAACTGAGGAAACCATGCACCCTGACTTGCAAGATTGTAGACGAGATGAGCCCTCCCCGGTAACCAATGCGACAATTTCGCGCGGCCTGCATGACCTGGCGCAGCCGCTCACCATGTTGATGGGACTGCTTGAACTGGCGTTGAGCCGCCCGGAGACAGAGAGCGAGCTGCGCATGACGGTGGAGCTTTCGCTCGATCAGGCTGGCAGGGCGGTGGCTCTGCTGAATCAGGTTCGGGAGTTGGTGCGGGAGAAACCCACTGCGCAGAACGTGGGAATCTTCCCGGAGGAAGCGGGAAACCCAGGCAGCGGAAAGGTCCAGGCATGTCAAGCGCGGTAGCAATGCAGCGCGTCACCCCCAAAACTTCGGGGGCGCCGGTTGGCATTCTGGTGGTGAGCACGAGCCTGGAACTGAGGCGGGACATTACCTCGCGGTTGCAATCGTCACGCTGGTTGATCAATGAGGCGGTCAGCGGCGCTGAGGCGCTGGAGAGAATTGCGCCGGGCGGAGTTTCGGTGGTGCTGCTCGATCCGGTTCTGCCGGACCTGCGGGTGGACGAATTCAAAGAAATCGTCCAACTGCAGCACCCGGAGGTGGAGATTGTTCCGGTAAATCCCCATACCGGGCAGGCGATCTTTGCCACGCCCTCGCCGGATACGCTTTGCTTCGATGTTTTGCGGGACATGGGGCGCAGCGGGCTGCTTCGGGGGGATAACGCTGGGGCCGCTGGAGCGCAAGGAGAGTCGGCGCCCGAGAACGGGTTGCCGGGATTTATTGGCGTTGCTCCTTCGATTCAGCGCTCGTGCTCGTTGGCGCGGCTGGTTGCTCCGCGGGATACTACCGTGCTGATTACGGGAGAAAGCGGCACGGGCAAGGACTTGGTGGCGACTGCCATTCACCAGTTGAGCCTGCGGCGGCTCAAGCCGTTTGTGGTGATCAACTGCGCCGCGATTCCCGAGCCACTGCTCGAAGCCGAATTGTTCGGATTTGTCAAAGGGGCGTTCACCGGGGCGGTGCAATCGCGCATAGGCCGCATTCACGCCGCGCAGGGTGGCACGCTGTTCCTCGATGAAATTGGTGACTTGCCTTTGGGATTGCAATCCAAGTTACTACGGTTCCTCGAGCAGGGAGAGATCCAGCGACTCGGCAGCGCCGACACCTTTCGCGTGGATGTTCGCGTAGTTGCCGCCACCAACGGTAACCTTCGCCGGCTGGTGCAGCAGCACTTATTCCGCGAGGATCTGTTCTACCGGCTTTCGGTGTTTCCTATTGAACTGCCGCCCCTCCGGGAGCGGATGGAAGATGTGCTCCCGCTGGCGCACAGCTTTCTGAGCAGATTTTGCCCACGCAGTATCGCCTTGGCGCCAGAGGCAGCGGCATTGCTGCAGCAACATACCTGGCCGGGAAACGTTCGCGAGGTCCGCAACGTAATGGAGCGGGCGAGCATTCTTGTGGGGCAAGGTTTCGAGGTCAGCCCCGAACACATCGTGATCTAATCTGGCTTTCAGCGACCCTCATTTCCTCCTCATCCAGCCCTGCAATTTGGCCTTTTCCGCCCCGCTTTTTTGGCAAGACCCGTGCATTGCTCACTAGGCAGATGTTGCCTAGCTCTCATTTACGTCCAATGAACGTACGCACTGCGAACTCGCTTCCCCTGGACTCCCATGCAATGAACAACGCACTCGAGACGATGTGCACTGCCGAGCCTGTGCTGGCCGACGCCTTTGCTGCATTTACCGCGGCGGCCGGGCGGCTGGAGTTTTCCTATCAGCAACTGCAGTCGGAAGTAACCCGGCTGCGCGAGGAGCTCGAAGAGCGGAACGTGGCGCTCACCGTCAGTTTGGCTGAGAACGAGAAAATGCGGCTGGCTCTGGGGCGGATTCTTGACGCCCTGCCTTGCGGAGTGATCGTGCTGGAGGCGGGCGGGCGGGTTGGGTTTATTAATCCGGAGGCGCAACGCCTGCTGGAGTGCAGTGGCAAGACCGCCGCGGACAATGAGAACGTTCGCACACTTCTGGCTCGCCGGCGCAAGGCGGGGGAGAAGCTGGCGGAGGACGATCAGGAATTCTGTGTCACCGCGAATGGGAAAAAACGTTGGCTGGCGGTGCGGTCGGCGGGCATGGTTGAGTCCGGGCTGGGACAAGGCCGGACCGCGAACAGCGGGCAAGTGGTGCTGATTTTGCGCGACACCACCATGCAGCGGGAAATGGAGCAGGAGCGCGAGGAGGCGCGGCGCCTGATCGCGTTGGCGGAGTTGTCGTCGGTGCTGGCGCACGAGATTCGCAATCCGCTGGGCAGTATGGAGTTGCTGACCGAGCTGCTGATGGGCTCTCCGGAAGTTGGCAGCGAAGCCAAGCGCTGGGTGGAGCATCTGCAGGCGGGCGTACGCTCGCTTTCCGTGACTGTCAACAACGTGTTGCGGATGCACACCATGGGTGGCCCGGTGCTGGTTCCGCTGCAGTTGGCACCGGTGCTGAAGGAAGCGACAAATTTTGTCAGCCCACTGGCCGAGCAGGCGGGCATCACGCTTTCCCTGCACGAGAGCCTGGGGGAGGCGGAAATCGCGGCGAATGGCGGAGAGTTGCGGCAAGTGATCCTGAATCTGGTGTTGAACGCTCTGCGGCACACAGCCGTGAATGGGCAAATCTCCATCAACGCATGTACCAACGGAGCGCAGACGGTGGCGATTGAAATCCGGGACACTGGCTGCGGGATTTTGCCGGAGCATCTGCCACACGTCTTCGACGCAGGCTTTTCCACCGGCAGCAGCAGCCCCGGACTGGGGCTGGCGGTGTGCCGCAAGATCGTTCACCAACACGGAGGCGCCGTTTCCGTGGAAAGCGAAGTGGGCAAAGGAACCATGTTCCGCATGGAGTTTCCGATTCTATGAGCGCAGCCGCGAACCCAAACCTAAACAAGTCGGTGCTGGTGGTGGATGACGAAGCCGCGATGCGGCTGGCGCTTCAGGCCAATTTTCAGAAGCAGGGCTGGGAAGTGGAGACTGCAGGAGGTGCAACCGAAGCCCTCCGCAAGTTTCAGCAAAAGCGATTTCCGCTAGTAGTGACCGATGTGCGCATGCCGGACGGAGACGGTTTCAACGTGATGCGCTCGGTGCGCATGTCCGCGCCGGAAACCGCGGTGATCATTCTCACCGCGTTCGGCAGCGTGCCGGACGCGGTGCAGGCCATGAGAGGCGGCGCTTGCGACTACCTGAGCAAGCCGATTTCGTTTGAGCAGTTGCAGGGTGCAGTGACGCGGGTGATGGGGCAGCGAGAGAACGGAGAGCACCGCTTGCCCGGCCAGCCAGAGCATCCGGCACAGGGAATCGTGGGTTCATCGCTGGTCCTGACGCGCACGCTCGAAAGAGCGCGCCATGCGGCCCGCACCAACGCCGACGTTCTGATCGAAGCGGAGAGCGGAACTGGCAAGGAGCTGCTGGCCCGCTATATTCACGAAGCCAGTGATCGCAGGGAGCGGCCCTTTATTGCCGTTAACTGCGCAGCCCTGCCAGAACATTTGCTGGAAAGTGAATTGTTCGGCCACGCCAAAGGCGCATTCACGGGGGCAAACGCGGCGAAGGCTGGAAAGTTCGAACTGGCGCAGGGCGGGACCTTGCTGCTCGACGAAATTGGGGAAATGCCGCTGGGCCTGCAGCCCAAGTTGCTGCGCGCCTTGCAGGAGCGGGAGTTCGAACGGCTGGGTGAAACGCGCACGATTCACGTCAACATTCGCGTCATCGCCACCACGAACCTCTTGCTGTTGCGGATGGTGGAAGAAGGCAGCTTCCGCGCGGATCTCTACTATCGCCTCAATGTGGTTCCGCTTTCGTTGCCGCCGCTGCGTGACCGCCGCGAAGACATTCCAGCTCTGGCGGAGTTCTTTTCGGCGCGGTTTGCGGCGCAAGCGAGGCGTGTGACGCCTTCTTTGCATCCTGAGTTTGTTGCCGGGCTGCAGCGCCAGGAGTGGCCGGGAAATGTCCGCGAATTGGGAAATTTCATGCGCCGCATTCTTGCCTTGAGTGAAGACGCGGTAATTGGCCCGGAGTTCCTGGGGCCGGACTTTCTTACGCCAGCGCCGCAGACTTCTTCTGTCCCTGGCGTCGCCGTAAAGCCCGGAACTGCGATGCGCGAGATGGAACGGCGCCTGTTGGAATCGACCCTTGAAGTCACCAATGGCAACCGCACCCGAGCCGCACAGATGCTGGGCATCAGCCTGCGGACCATCCGCAATAAGATCCGCGAGTTCGGGCTGCCGCCGAGGAGGTATGAAGCGAAATGAGCGGAATTGAAATGTTGGACAAATATCTCGGCCTGGCGACTGAGCGCCAAAAGCTGGTGGTGACCAACATGGCCAACATTGATACGCCGGGCTACCGCACGGAAGACTTCGATTTTCGGTCGGAGCTGAGTCGCGCGGTGAACAACGACGCTGGCATGACGGCACAACCAGTCATGCACGAGGTCTCTGGCCTGGTGGCGCGGCCCGACGGCAACAATGTCAATCTCGACCGCGAAGGCATGGCGTTGGCTGAAACGCAGATGCAGTTCCGCATCGGAGTTCAGCTGATCCGCTCGGAGTTTCATCGCATCCTGACCGCGATCAATGAAGGAGACAAACTCGAATGAGCACCTTTTCACTGCTTGAAATAAGCAGCGCGGCACTCTCAGCGGAACGCGAGCGAGCTGAAGTCGTGGCGGCCAATATGGCTAACGCCAACACCACGCGCACCCCGGAGGGCGGTCCCTATCGACGGAAGGAAGTAGTGTTTGCCAGCACAAAAATGTTCCCTTTTCAGCTGGCGCTGAATCAGCTTTCGTCGGGGCCGGCCGCCTCTGCGCCGGCGGTGAGAATCGCCCGCGTGGTGCAGGACTCCACTCCTCCGCAAATGCGCTACGAACCTGGACATCCCGATGCGAATGCTCAGGGATACGTGGCGTATCCCAACATAAATCCTATTCAGGAGATGGTGGACCTGATGGGAGCAACGCGGGCCTACGAACTCAATGCGTCGGCTGTGAACGCAACCAAGCAGATGCTGCAACAAGCGCTGGACATTCTTCAAGCTTAACGACAGGGCGGAACTTTTATGAGCAATATTCCAAATATTTCGGCGTGGATCCCAGGACAGAGCGGTCTTTCGAGTTCGTCACTGTCAAACCAACTCTCGACTCCCTCCAGTTCCCCGGCCGGAGAGCAGGGTGATTTTGGCTCGACTTTGTCGGATGCGATTGATCAGGTAGAACTGGCGCACACCAACGCCCAGCAGCAGATGCAGGGCCTGCTGCAGGGAGACCGCCAGGACATTCACAACGTGATGATCGCGGTGGAGAAAGCGGATATTTCGTTCCAGCTCATGATGCAGGTGCGGAACAAGATCGTGAACGCGTATCAGGAAATTTCGAAATTGCAGTTCTAGGCCAAACGGAATCAAGGAAGAGCAGATAGCAAATGGCATCCGGGGACGAGGTTTTAGGCCAACTTAAAAGCATGGTGACTGGCTTGAGCGTGAGGCAGCGCCTGGCCCTGGTCGGGGCTGCTTTGGTGACGGCGGCCACCGTCGCTCTGTTCGTGAATTGGATCGGCAAGCCTGAGTACAAACCGCTTTACACCAACATGGAGCAGGCCGACGCGCAGGGCCTGGTTTCGCGCCTGGCGGCGAAGAACATTGAGGCGCAGATCAGCCCGGACGGAAAAACGGTGAGTGTCCCGGCGGACAAGCTGGACAGCGCTCGCCTGGAAATCGCTTCGCAGGGAATGCCGCACAGCGGGCGGCTGGGGTTTGAGCTATTCGACAAGATGAACTGGGGAGAAACCGAGTTTGACGAAAAGGTGAACTACCAGCGCGCGCTTGAGGGCGAACTGGAGCGGACAATCCAAACCCTAAATGGGGTGGAAAGTGCGCGTGTGCACCTGGTAATGCCTTCAGACTCGCTCTTCGTGGACCGCCAGCGCGAGGCCAAAGCTTCAGTGATTCTGAACATGAAATCGGGGCAGATTACCCCGGAGCTGCAAATGTCCCTGGCGCGGCTGGTTTCCGGCGCGGTGGATACGTTGCGTCCCGAGAACGTAACGATCGTGGATGCGAACAGCAATATGCCTTCGAGCTTGCCCAAGCACGACCCACTGTCACCCGAAGGGGACATGGAAAAAGTGCTGACAGCGCGAGTGATGGACACGCTGGTGCCGGTGGTTGGTCCTGAGCGGGTGCGGGCCAGCGTGAGTGTGGAATACGATCCCACCACGAGCGAAGAGAATTCAGAGACTTACGATCCCAAGTCGGCGGTTGCAGTTTCCACGCAGAAGTCGGATGAGCAGGTGGGTGGTCCGTTGGATTCTGGCGTGCCGGGGACCTCCAGCAATGTGCCTTCGGCGAGTGGAAATGCGAAAGAGAGCGCCGACACTGATGACACTTCGCAAGTGACCCACAGCGAAGCCGACACCTATGTAGTGAGCAAAGTCACCAAGCACACATTGCAGCCTGCCGGTCGAGTGCAGCGCATCTCCGCCGCCCTCGTGGTGGATGATGCAGTGGAAGTAAAGGAAGTGAACGGCAAGCGAACGGAAGTGCGGCGAAAACGCACGCCCGAGGAATTGAAACAGATCGAAGAACTGGCCAAGGCGGCGATCGGCTTTGACCCAAGCCGGGGCGATGTAGTGGCAGTACAGAACATCTCCTTCCGCGAGGCTGAAGAAGCGGCGGCGATGGCGAAGCCGGGAATCTCGGAAAAGATCCGAGTGGTCTTGACCAACTGGTCGAGCTTGCTGCGTTACGTAGCTTTGCTCCTGCTCTTCCTTTTTGCCTATGGGCTGGTGTTGCGGCCGGTAAAGAAGCAGGTGCTTACGACTTTTCGCGAATTGCCGCAGCACGTCGCTTCCGGGCAGAAGTTGCAGGCCCAGATTGGCGGCGCTGTCAGCGGTGGTGAAATAGATGGACAGCGGGCGCTAGTCTTGCGCAAACAACTGGCAGATAAAGTGAAGGCCGAGCCGGGCTCGGCCGGCCGACTCGTTCAGGCGTGGCTGCGTGAGGGCGGGCAATGAGCGCGGCCTTCGCGCAATCGTCCCGCATCTCCGGGACGCGCAAAGTGGCTGTCCTGCTTGCGGTTTTGGGCGAGGAAGCTGCGGGCGCGGTGCTGCGCCAGTTGCCGGAGCGGGACGTCCAGGCGATTGCCGAAGAGTTGGTCACGCTGGAAAACGTTCCTGCCGAAGTCGCCCACGAAATTCTGGAAGAGTTCCACCGCACAGCTGCGAGCGACACCGCGAAAGCCTGGGGAGGCCCCAGCTACGTAAAAGGACTGCTTGCCAAAACCTTTGGCGAGGAAGCCAGCAACGTGGTGCTGCGGAAAATCGCCCAGGCCGGAGAAAATGGCAGCGCGCAGTTCGCCTGGGCGAGAGCGGTTGAGCCGAAGCAACTGGCGAAGTTTCTGGAGGAGGAGCATCCGCAGACGATCGCGCTGGTGCTGGCGCATCTCGAATCGAAGCTGGCTTCGGCGGTCCTGCTTAAGCTGCCCGAAGTGGTGCGGTCCACTGCGGTGCGGCGTTTGGCGGAGCTTCGGCAGTTCTCCCCCGACATGGTTAAACGCATCGCTGCCGTGTTGCAGAAGAAGGTGCAGTCGCTGGGCGAACAAAACCGGCAGTCATACTCCGGCGTGAAAAGCGTCGCAGAGTTGATGAACCGCATGGACTCGGCGGCGGCGGGCAGTATTCTGGAAGCTATTGAGCGCGAGGAACCCAAGCTCGCGGTGGGCATACGGAACCTGATGTTCACCTTCGAAGACTTTCTTGGCCTGCCCGAGGCATCTCTGCGCGAGTGGGTGGGCGCGGTGGACAAGAAGACCCTGGGGCTGGCATTGAAAGGCGCAAGCGAGGAACTCAAAAATCATATTTTTCGTGCCATGTCATCGCGCGCAGTGGAAATGTTGAAGGAAGACATGGAAGTCCTGGGGCCAGTGCGCGCGAAAGAAGTCGCCAAGGCACAGGAAGAAGCTGTTGCCACAGCGCGCAAGCTGGAGTCCGAAGGCAAGCTGGTGCTCAAGATGGAAGGGGACGATGAGTTCCTCGTATAAGAGTTTTTTCCCACCCTCGCCGCCAGCACCGGTGGAGAACTTTGCTTATCCCGAAGCTGGTGGAATTCAGGGGAACGTACCCGACAACGACACCTCGGCCGAAGGGGATGAAGTGACCCAGCTTTTGATGCGCGCCCACACCGAAGGCGTGCGCGAGGGCGAAGAGAAAGAACGGGCGCGCGGCGCAGAGCAGTTAGCGCAAGAGAGAGCAAAGATCACAGAAGCGATTTTGCGATTTCAGTCGGAAATAGCCGATTACTACTCGCGCACTGAACTGGAAGTCGTGCAACTCGCGCTGGCGATCGCGTCGAAAATCCTGCAGCGTGAAGCTGAAGCTGACCCCGCACTCACCCCAAAGCTGGCGCGGGGCGTACTGGAAAAGCTTCATCAGAGTACAGAGGTGAGAGTGCGCGTGCAGTCCGCGGATGTGCCAATGTGGCAGAGTGAGCTCGCTCCTCATCGCGACGGAAAGGTTGCTTTGGAAGTGATCGCTGATGACACAATCGCGGCTGGGAACTGCGTGCTGGAAACTGAGCTGGGCACCACGGAAATCGGCCTGGCAGAACAGTTCAAAGAGGTCGAAGGCGGTTTGTTTGATCTTCTCGCACTGAAACCGGAGTCCGAATGACGCAGGGCTCGCTCCATCCCTACTTCAATTGGCTGCGAACCGGTTCGACCCTGCGCTGGCGAGGGCATGTGAGCCAAGTCGTGGGGAATCTCGTGGAGTCGCAGGGGCCGTTCTGTTCAGTGGGGGAGTGCTGTGAAATCGTCAGCTCTACCGGCTCCCACCTTTCCGGAGAGATCGTCGGCTTTCGCGATTCGGTGGTTCTTGCCATGCCTCTGGAAAAGCCGCAGGGCGTGCGATTCGGCGACTCCATCATTACCTGGGGGGCAGCGCCGGCACTGCGAGTTGGGCCGGAACTGCTGGGCCGAGTGTTGGACGCTACCGGCGGGCCGCTCGATTCCCAAGGGGAGTATCGAGCGAAAAGCAAAGTGCGTCTGGACGGCACTGCACCACTGCCGCTGTCGAGAGTGCCGATCCGTGAACCGCTGGCTTGCGGCATTCGTGCAGTTGATGCTTTTCTCACCTGCGGGCGCGGACAGCGCATCGGTATCTTCGGCGGCAGCGGCGTGGGCAAAAGCACCCTGCTGGGAATGATGGCGCGCGGCACCTCCGCCGATCTTACCGTGCTGGCGCTGGTCGGCGAGCGCGGCCGGGAAGTCGGAGAATTCCTCGAGGAATTGGGCGAAGAAGGGCGGCAGCGCTCGGTGGTGATGGTCTCCACCTCTGACCAGTCGCCGCTGCTGCGGGTGCGAGCTGCGCTGGCGGCTACAACTGTGGCGGAGTATTTTTCGCGGCAGGGCAAGAACGTTTTGCTGGTGGTGGATTCACTCACCCGCTTTGCCATGGCGCAGCGCGAGATTGGCCTGGCGGCGGGAGAACCCCCAACCACCAAGGGCTACACGCCATCGGTGTTGAGCATGCTTTCCCGGCTGGTGGAGCGCGCGGGGCGGTTTTCCAACGGCAGCATCACGGCGTTTTATACGGTGCTGATGGAGGGCGACGACCAGCAGGACCCGTTGGTGGATACCGTGCGGTCGCTGCTCGATGGCCACATTGTTCTCGATCGGGGTTTGAGCGCACGCGGCCACTATCCGGCTATCTCGGTGCTCGACAGCCTGAGCCGGCTGATGCCCAACGTGTGTTCGCCGCAGCATCTCGATAAAGTGAGGGCCTTGCGCCTGCTGCTTGCCGCTTACAATCGTTCGGAAGATCTGATTCGCATCGGCGCCTATCAGGCGGGCACCGACCCAGTTCTCGACAAAGCCGTGGCGGCGCTTCCGCCGATTACGACCTTTCTGCAGCAGGGCCGGCACGAAACTGCCGGCTTCGCACAAACGCAGAGCCGTTTAATGGCGCTCCCAACTTAGATCATGCCTTTCCGATTCTCCCTCGCCACAGTGCTCAGTCTGCGTGAAAAGCTGGAACAGCGCGAGATGCTCTTGCTGGAACGGCGTTATTCGGAACTGGCTGCGGTACAGGGAAAGTTGTGGGAGGCGGCTCAGAACATCACCCGCGCCCAGGAGCAGCAGGCCGAAGATCTGAAACGCGGAACTACTGCGTTCCCGCTTCAACTCAATGTTGAAACCATACGATCTCTTGAAAAGCACCGTGCGACATTGCAAAAGCAATTGCAGGAAGCACAACTGCGTTTGCGCGACCAGTTGGAAAAGTATCGCCAGGCACGGCAGAAACGCGACGTGCTGGAAGAGCTGCGCAAACAACAGCTTGAGCACCATCAACGTGAACAAGGAAAAATGGAACAGCGCGAGCGCGACGAGCTGTTTCTGCTGAGACTGCAGCACAAGCGATAGGCACGGTTTGCCCACCGGCAACTGGGCAGCCCTTGCCCAGCAACACCTCTTCCAAGCAGATTCTTCAGTACTTATCGGCCCAAGCCAAGCAAGTCTTTAGCTTTCAACAGCAAAATTTCTTTTCGGGACATTCCCGCGACGGGAACTTTGGCCGAAAGCGTGCCTATACGAAGGTCTCGGAGAATATGGACTTGGTCCCAACCTCTATGCTTACGAGCGCGAGCCCGATGCCAGCCAACCGCCCTATGGCGGCGCCGGCCTCAGCCGGCGGCTTTGCAGCGCTGCTTCCGCCGCTGGCGAGCACGGCGCCGGAGAGCACGCCGGACCAGGATCCGCCGTCGGACCCTTCGCAGAGCAGCATACCCGGGTTGAGCGACAATCTTAAAGAAACCCCCTCGCGCTCAGAGGCAAAAGCGAATGATCACGGACCCGCACGGCGGCAGGATTCGGCTGTAACTTCGGGCAATCCGCAGGCCCCAGCGAATCCGGTGGTTCCAACTCCCAGTGCCGCAGCGCAGTTGACATCCGGCCCGGCTGGGTCAGTTAAGCAGGGTGCGCACGATTCGGCTTCCGCAGCCGCAGCCGAAAGCACAGTTAAGAATGGTTTCGCCACACTGCAACCGAAGAATCTGGGGGCGTCTGCGGTCACCGCTCCCGACTCACAATCGGATGCCGAGGGTGCGAAGGCAGAGCAGTCCGGGCCCGAAGGCACCGTTGCTGCCATGGTTCTCAATTCAGCAGTGGATGCGCGCGGCCTGATGTCAATTCCGTTTTCCGCCGCCGCAACTGCAGCTGGAACGGACAAACCAAAGGCGGAGCCGGCGAGCGTTCAGCAGAGCGCACAGCCGCAAAAGGCGGCGGAGAAACCTTCCCCAGAAACGCCCACCCATCCGGCAAACGGTTTATCGCCTTCCGCGACAGTTCCGGCTGCAGGCGGGCCAGACGTGGCACACACCAGTCAGGACCTAGCCAATCAGGAAGCCGTCGCCTCGGTCGTGAAAGCTGCGGTAAGCCAGGCAACACTACCGTCCAACAAAGGAATTGGAATCAAGCCCGCTGGCGGACACTCGGTTGAGGGCAAATCGGCCGGAGTGAGCACGCAACCGGGCGATCCCCGCGCGTCGAAGAGCTCGGGCAACGAAAGCTCTTCGAGCAGCACCGGGCATGAGACAGCCTCCGGGCAGAATCAGGCAAAGAAGAACGGTGAATCAGATGAGCTAAAGGGCGCGGAGTTTACGGCCCATTTCGATGCAGGTCAGCCAAAGCCTGTGGTCGCGCACGACCCCGCGGAGAGTGCGGGACCAATATCGCTGGGTCAAGTACCTGTTTCTTCGAGTTCAAAAGATCAGACAGGACTCGCGGATTCGCCTCAAGCGCCGGCGAGTGCGCATGCCCCGGCCCTGCCCGGAACTCCGGCTGAGGATGGGCTTCCAGAGGGCTCATTGGTGCACTCAACCGCGTTGCTCGATCAACTTGGCCATTCCGAGTTGAAAGTCGGAATGCGCATGGGTGACCTCGGCAACGTAGAAATCCGCACCCAAATGCACGACCAGCAGTTGAAAGCCGAGATTTCGGTCGAGCACCACGATCTGGGCCGCATTCTGACCAATGAATTGCCGGCATTGCAGCAGCGCTTGCAGCAGAGCAATGTTTCCCTGACATCGGTGATGGTGCGCGATCACGGTGCGGGAAACAACGGCGGCGGATCTCAGGGTGAATCCCGCGGCCAGCAGTTCGGTTTTGCGCCACAAGCGGCGGGTATTGCCGCGGAACACGTTAGCGCGATGTTATCTCCAGAGGAAGTGCGGGAAGGATCGGGGGCGCTGGATATTCGGATCTAGCGCGGCCCAAGAAATCAGGAGGAAATTGCAATGCAGGTTACACCATATGACAGCACGGCATCCACAGGAACAACGAATTCAACTTCCAGCTCCAGTTCGAGCACGAACTCGCTGGGTGATCCGACAAGCTTGTTCATCACAATGCTTTCGGCGGAGTTGAAATCGCAAGACCCAACCTCGCCGCTCGACCCGAGCGAGATGGTGCAGCAAATCGTCTCCATCAGCCAGCTCGACCAGTTGATCCAGATTAACCAGACGTTATCCGGGACCAATGGCACCACGACCACCGGTACCACGCCTACTTCGTAACGCTCGAACGCAGTGAATTTTTGGACATAGCGCAGTTATTTAAGACACAGGAGAAAAAAGTTTATGCCGATGTTTTCCATTCCGCTGTCTGGCCTGGATTCCGCCAGTGAAGCTCTGACCGTAATTTCCAACAATCTGGCCAACCTGAACACGGTGGGCTACAAGAAGCAGGACGCGTCCTTTCAGGACCTGTTCTATCAAACCATTGGCAACACGGGTTCAGGCGATCCCACTCAGGTCGGCGCCGGCGCTGGCATAAGTTCGATTACCACCAACTTCTCCGACGGCAGCCTGGATACCAGCGGCGTCGCCACCGATGTCGCCATCACCGGGAACGGATTCTTCGTCACCCAGCAACCAAGTGGCGAAATGGAGTTCACCCGCGACGGCACCTTCACGGTCGGCCAGGATGGAAACTTGATGACCCAGGACGGCCAGGATGTGATGGGCTATCCGGCGGTGAATGGAGTGGTCACGCCCGGAACCACTCTTTCACCCATCGTGCTGGGCCAGGGCCTCATGAGTCCACCCCAGGCCACCGCCAATCTGCAGATGACCACCAACCTGGATGCGTCCTCTGCCGTGGGAACCAATTTTTCCACGCCGATGTCTGTGTATGACTCGTTGGGCGTTTCGCACGTGCTGACCTTCAATTTCACCAAAACCGCTGCGAACACATGGTCGTATGACATCACAATTCCGGCCGCCGACGTGGGGCAGACCGGTAACCCGGTCAGCATTTCCACCGGCACTCTCAACTTCGACGGCAATGGCGTATTGACGACCCCCGCTGCCAACATCTCGGGCATCACCGGGACTGGCCTCGCCGACGGCGCTGCAGACTTGAACCTGACCTGGGACCTGTTCGATAGCAACAACAATCCCCTGATCAGCCAGGTGGCTTCTGCAAGCACGACTTCGACCACGCAGCAGGACGGCTTCAGCAGCGGCACGCTGGTGAGCTTCAATGTCAATAGCGACGGAACCATCCAGGGGACCTTCACCAACGGAAAAACCAGCCCGCTGGCCCAGTTGGCGTTGGCGACCTTCCCCGACGAACAGGGTTTGATGCGCGCGGGAGGGAACTCCTTTACCGCGACCCTGCCTTCGGGCGCCCCGACCATCGGAATTCCGGGCGCGGGCGGCCGCGGCACACTCACCGGCGGCGCACTGGAGCAATCCAATGTGGACATCGCCACCGAATTTGCCGACATGATCGTGGCGCAGCGCGGTTTTCAGGCGAGCGCCAAGGTGGTGACTACGTTCGACGAGACCACGCAGGATACAATCAATCTCATCCGGTAAGCGGAGGGGTTGAGGAAACTTAGCGTCTGATTAGAGAGCTCCCGGCCGCTAGCCAGCCACTGGCCGGGCTGGGAGCGCTCGCACTCTACTCCGCTTCTAATTCTGCGCTGTCTGCTGACCAAGCCGGAAGCGGCGTCGTTGACAAGAAGCGTTGCTAACTCTTTTCTTCGCCGCACGTTGCAATCGCAAGGCTGTACGGCAGTGTTCCTTCCCGTCTTGCATTCGCCCCGGTATCTCAGTTGCACTTCCTCGCTTGCACCCGTGTAAACGGATTTTATGGCAAGCCAGAGTACAAGTGTGAATCCTCCGAACCCGAACGCACCCGTGGTTGAGATACCCAAGGCGGCCCACCCGGCGCGCAAGAGCGTGGTGGACGAACTGCCGTGGCTGCCTATGACCCTGACTGTAGAGATTCCAGTGCCCAACTTCACCGTTGGAGACCTGGTGGGCCTGCAACCGGGTTCCATCGTGAGGACCCTCTTTCAATCTACTTCCGACGTCCCGGTGAGAGTGAACGGAAAGCTGATCGCGTGGGCCAAGTTCGAGATTGTTGGGGACCACCTGGCCAGCAGAATCACGGAGTTGGCATGAGCACAGTCTGCGTGACCCGCACTCCCGAGATGGCTGGCGCCGCGCAAGATGAGCCGCGCGTAGCCGGGTTGGCCAATTCTCCTGCTGCGCAAACCCTCTATCGAGTGCTGGTGCGGTGCTGGGCTTTGATCCTGAAAGTGCTGGCGTCGCAGCGGCCGGACAAGAAGTATCTGCGGGTATGCGAAAGCGTTTCGCTGGGAGATAAACGATTTGTGGCCGTTATCCAAGCGGGGCAGGAGCGATTTTTGGTAGGCGGAGCAGCTAATTCCATTGCGATGCTCACACGGCTTTCTGAACCATCCCCCACTTTTTCCGCAGCCTTGAACGACTGTGCGGACGCGGGGCCTGAACTTCGATGAGCCGAAAGCTGTTCCTCCGGGCAGTGCAGTTTCTCGTGGTGACATTCCTGCTGGCTTTCCTGGCCTCTCCGGCGCAAGCTGCGATCAGGCCGACCCCTGCGACAACCGCCGGGCCCTCGCTGCATGTGCAACCCAACGAGATCAAGCTCACGGGATTTGGGGACAACTCGGCGCTGCAGATTGCTGTACTGCTCACTTTCCTCACGCTGGTCCCCTCGTTGGTGCTCTGCCTCACTCCATTTGCCCGCCTGCTGGTGGTCTTCCACTTTCTACGCCAGGCGCTTGGTCTGCAGACCACTCCTTCAAATCAGACGCTGATCGGTCTGGCGCTGATCCTCACTTCATTTCTCATGCAGCCGGTAGGGGCGGGCATTTATCAGAATGCGCTGCAACCCTACGAACAAGGCACCCTTTCGCTGTCGGACGCCATGAGTGAAGGCTCCAAGCCGCTGAAGACCTTCATGCTGCACTATGTGCGCGAGAAAGACGTCTCGCTCTTTGTCGAGCTTTCCAAGGAGCCCAGGCCGCGCAATCCCGAAGATCTCTCCATGCGCGTGGTGATTCCCGCATACATTCTGTCGGAACTGCGCGCGGGATTTCAGATCGGCGCGGTGCTGTTTCTGCCTTTCATTGTGATTGACATGGTCGTGGCTTCGATCACGACTTCAGTCGGGATGTTTCAACTGCCTCCCGTGGTCATTTCCACCCCGCTGAAATTGCTGCTCTTCGTGATGGTGGATGGATGGAACCTATTGGTGGGTTCGCTGATGAAGAGTTTTATGTGAGGAATTCATGCACGTAGGTCAAGTTGTGGAACTGGGTCAACGGACGTTGTTCGAGGTCTTTCGCGTAGGCGGGCCGATTCTGGCCATCGCCATCGCGGTGAGCCTGCTGATGAACGTCATTCAGGTGCTCACCTCGCTGCAAGACACGACCATTTCCACCGTGCCCCGGCTGCTGAGCGCGGCGGCCGGCGTGTTTGTCCTGATGCCGTGGATGTGGCGCCAACTGGCACAGTTTACGGTGCAGATTTTCACGAGTGTGGGCAGTTACGCGCGGTAAAGAACATAAAGCGCAATGGAATTCTCTCTGGCAAGCATATTGAGCACGGCGTTGGTGGTGGGGGCGCGCGTCTCCGGGCTGATGTTGTTTGCGCCTTTCCTGAGCCATGTCGCGGTGCCGCCCTGGATTAAAGCCATGCTGGCTTTCACCGTGACTGCGGTTCTGTATCCGGTGTTTGCGCCGCGCGTGGACGTGGTCCCCATGGCGCAGTGGCCTTTGTTGTTGGCAAGTGAATTGTTGGTGGGCATCGCGATCGGGCTGACGACAAACCTGGTGTTTGAAGGCGCACAAATGGCGGGCCAGGTCTTGAGCGTGCAAATTGGATATTCGCTGGTAGCGATCCTCGACCCCCAGACGCAGGCAGATAGCACGGTTTTGTCGGTGTTCACTCAGATGATGGCGATGCTGATTTTTCTCAGCCTCGATGTGCATCACTGGATCCTGCGGGCCATTGCCCGCAGCTTCGATTATTTGCCGCCAGGTTCAGCCGCGCCGAATGCTGCGTTCACTAAACAACTCATGCACGTAGGAGGAAGCATTCTGGGGGTGGGGGTACAGATTGCAGCGCCAGTGCTTCTTGCGTCGGTCGTCGCTGACGTTCTGCTCGGACTAATGGGAAAGGCATCACCTCAGCTGCCAGTATTGTTTCTTGGGCCGGCGGTGAAGGGACTCCTGGGAATTTTACTGCTGAGCGCGACGTTGCACTACTGGCCGGACCTGTTTGCCCGGCTCTTCACCGATTCGATGGTTTCCATGGAGCGCACCCTGAGGCTGGCGAGGTAAGAGGAAAACGTGGCGGATTCCAACAAAACAGAAAAACCGACAGCGCGAAGGCGGCAAAAGGCCCGCGATAAAGGCCAAGTCGCACGCACGCGCGATTTGTCGGGTATTCTCGCCATCACCTCCGCAGCGGCGCTTTTCGGTTGGCAAGGCTCTCACATGGCGCAGGCGTGGAGAGGGTTGCTGCAGACGTCGTTGGACACGCCCGTGGGTGAAGTCTTCAATGCGCGCAGCTCAGTGTTGTTTTGGTCCTTCTGGGAAGTCATACGCTGGGCCGCTCCTGTGATGCTCGGAGCGTGGACGATCGCCGCACTTTCCGGAATGGCGCAAGGCGGCCTCGTATTTGCGCCTGAGGCGCTAGCGCCGAATCCCGAGCGACTGAGTCCAGTCAACCGGCTGCAGCAGATGTTCTCGCTTACGTCTCTGGGCGGCCTGCTCAAATCGCTGCCCCCGGTGATCTGTGTGATCTACATCACTTGCGGCGCGTTCCGCCATCACCTCGGAGAAATTGTCCGGGCTTCGAACCTCGGTGTGGGGACCCTTGGCGAACTGATGCTCTCGCTGTTGTTCGAGGTCGGCTGGAAGTCCTTGCTCGTGCTGATGGTATTTGCCGCAATCGATTACTTCATCACCTGGCGTAAGCACGAAGGCGACCTGAAGATGAGCCGCGAAGAAATGCGCGAGGAAATGAAGGAGACAGAAGGCAACCCCGCGATCAAGGCGCGCATTCGCCGGCTGCAGCGGCAAGTACGACGACGGCAGATGCTTCTAGAAACAGAAAAAGCCACGGTAGTCGTCACCAACCCGACGCACTTCGCGGTGGCGCTGAAATATGAGGCCGCCATGGAAGCTCCCGTGGTTGTGGCCAAAGGCCGGGACCTGTTCGCGAAAGAGATCAAAGACGTCGCCCGCTGGAGCAACGTTCCGATCATGGAGAACCCGCCGCTGGCGCAGGCTTTGTACCGGCTGGCCGCGGTAGGTCAGCAGATACCAGCCAAGCTTTACACCGCAGTCGCTGAAATTCTGGCGTTGGTGTACCGGGCGCAGGCGCAAGCGCGGCAGGCGGCGCGCCCACGCAAGAACTGATTGTTGTTGAGGACGTGAAACGAAAATGGCAGGCAAACCAGGCTTTCTAAGTTCGCTGAAATCGAGTGGCGCCGATTGGATCATCCCGGCGTTCGCCGTCAGCTTGATCTTCGTGATGCTGGTCCCACTGCCGTCATTCGCATTGGACTTGCTGCTCACGTTCAGCATAACGATCTCGGTTTTGGTGTTGCTCTCGGCGGTACAGATTCTCCGCCCGGTGCAGTTCTCGGTTTTCCCCAGTCTGCTTTTGCTTTTGACCCTGCTGCGGCTGTCGTTGAACTTGGCCTCCAGCCGCAGAATTCTCTTGCATGGCAACCAGGGCGCGGCAGCCGCGGGCCGCGTCATTGAAGCCTTCGGCCAGTTCGTTGTCGGTGGCAACTATGTCGTCGGTTTCGTGCTCTTCCTTGCGTTGATCGCGATCCAGTATTTGGTCGTGAGCCACGGTGCAGTACGGACTGCGGAAGTGACCGCCCGATTCACTCTGGACGCGATGCCCGGCAAGCAAATGGCGATCGACGCCGACCTGAATGCCGGATTGATTGACGAATCCCAGGCGCGCTCACGGCGCGAGATGATCGCGAAAGAAGCTGAGTTCTACGGCGCCATGGACGGCGCCGCTCGCTTTAACCAGCGCGATTCCCTGGCAACGATTCTCATCACTGCCATCAACATCATCGCCGGATTTCTGATCGGCGTTTTTCAGCAAGGCATTCCTTTCGCCGAAGCGCTTAAGACCTACACCATTCTGACGGTCGGCGATGGGCTGGTAACGATGATCCCTTCGTTACTGGTTTCCGTCGGCGGCGCAATCGTTATCACCCGGGCCTCGTCGCAAAGCACTCTTGGTGTTGACGTAGGCAATCAGCTCTTTGGGAAGCGGCGTCCGCTATTGCTCGCGGGCGCAGTAGTTGCAGCGCTCGCCCTGATTCCGGGATTGCCCAAGATTTCATTCATCTTGGTAGCGGCGCTCATGTTCGGCCTGGCGCGCCTGATTAAAGAGGAAGCCGGCGCTGTCAAAGAACCCGCCGGCATCGGCGCAACCTCCGCTGCCAAAGCGGACGGCAAAGCCGCGCCAGCGCTTGATCCCATGGAAGCCGCGCTGAAGCTGGACGACCTCACCCTTGAGGTTGGCTTTGGTCTCGTACCGTTGGCGGACGCCAAAAAGGGCGGCCAGTTGCTTGCCAAGGTCCGCGCCTTGCGCAAGCACATGGCGCGCGATTTGGGCTTCGTCGTTCCACCCATTCACATCACCGATAACCTCTCCTTGCGCGAAAACGAATATGTGATCTCACTCCGCGGAGTGGAAATCGCCCGCTGGGAGTTGCGCCGCGATTGCCTGCTCGCCATCAGCTCCCAATTAGTGGCCGCGTCGCTTCCCGGCCAGGACACGCGTGAACCCGCCTTCAACGTTCCCGCTAAGTGGATTTCCCGCGAAGCCGAGCCGCAGGCACTCTCCGCGGGCTTCACCGTAGTTGACAACGTCAGCGCGCTTACCACCCATTTGGGCGAGGTCATCCGCCAGCATGCCTATGAGTTGCTGAGCCGCCAGGAAACTAAACGCTTGATTGACCGCTTGAACGAGTCCCATCCCAAGCTGGTCGAAGAACTTATCCCGAAGCTAATGACGTTGGGCGAAGTACAGAAGATTCTGCAGCAGCTTTTGCGCGAGCAGGTTTCGATTCGCGACCTCGGCACGATTCTGGAAGCCTTGGTGGAAGCCGCGCCCATCAGCAAGAACCCGGTATTGCTGGTCGAAGCCTCGCGCCACGCACTCGGCCGCGCGCTGGTGCGCCCGCTGTTAGATGGAGCCGGCGCGCTCAAAGTGATCACGCTCGACAACAGCATCGAGGAAGAGTGCACGCGCGCCTTGAACGTCAATCCATCGGCGCCACATGCCGCAAGTTTGCAGCCGAACCTGGTGCGCCGCGTGCTTGAGGGCCTGAGGGGCCTACTGGGCGAACAGGCAGTGCAGGCGAATCCAGTGTTGCTGTGCGCGTCGCCGGGGCGGTATTACCTGCGCCGCCTGCTGGAGCCTTTCTTGCCGAAGATTGTCGTGCTCGCGCCAACGGAAATTCCGCCGGCAATCCCGGTGCAATCGGTGGGTCTGGTGCGATAGGTACGGTGCGATGAAGAACGAATTGGAAGTGAATGAGCAGTCAGGTTGTCAGGAGCCAATGATGCAGCCGGAAATGGCGTACAAGGGAGCGCAGGGCAGGGCCGACGACCAGGACCAGATGGTCATGGGCGAAATTCCGCAGGTGTACTACATTGCGCGCCGCATCCACGAGCGCTTGCCGCAGCATGTGTCGCTGGAAGACCTCGTCCACTCGGGCGTTCTCGGGCTGCTTGATGCAGCACGTCACTTCGATGCGGGCAAGAACGTGCAATTTAAGTCGTATGCCCAGTTTCGCATTCGCGGCGCGATCATGGACAGTCTCCGCGAACAGGACTGGGCCTCGCGCCGCGCTCGCGACAAGCGCAAAAACCTGGATCAAGTCGTGGCTCGGCTTTCGCTCCAGCTGGGCCACCATCCCAGCGATGAAGAACTCGCCGCCGAGATGGGGATTGAGCTCACCGCGCTTCATAAACTGCAGGGCAAGCTCGATTCCCTGACCATGGTGGGCCAGCAGGTGGCTTACGGGCAGGACCGCAGTGAACAGCACGATCTGGTGGAGTCCGCGCCCGCCAATCCCGAGGAAGATCCATTCCATCAGTGCCTGCGAACGGAAATGCGCGAGCGCCTGGCGCAGGCCATCGCAGGCCTGTCGAAAAAAGAACAGCAGGTGGTTTCGCTCTATTACCGGGAAGAGCTGACCATGCGCGAGATCGCTGAAGTGATGGACATCGGAGAGTCTCGCGTTTCGCAGCTGCACTCAGCCGCGCTGACCAAACTGCGCAGCACGCTCGAGGAACACGCAGTGCGTGGCGTACAAGCCTTCACGACAGAGTGCTGAGCCTGTACAGGGAACTAAGGTTGAATGAATCAGCAGGAGAGCAAGAACTTGGCGACGCCAAACTTTATGAATGAGGCTACGAACAAAGCGGGAGACGACATTCGCTCCTACGACTTCCAGCAGGCGGGCCGCCTGAATGAAGCGCAAATCCAAGCCATGGCTGGCTTGCACGAAGGACTGGTGCGCAGCCTCACCTATACCCTCGGCAACCATCTTCGTACAACTTTTGATCTCAAGATGGAAGGAATTGAGGATACAACGTTCTCTCAGCTGCTGAGCGGCATTCCAGCGGCTTCGTATGTCACTTCGATCGAGCTGCAACCGCAGCACACGGTGGGTGGGATTTATTTGGATCTGGCTCTTGCCTTTCCCATGCTCGACCTTCTCCTCGGAGGCGCGGGAGCCGGCCAGATGCCGCAGCGCCCGCTGAGCGAGATCGAAGAATATTTGATGCAAGACATCACTCGCATCATTTGTGGGGAATTGGAGCTCGCCTGGAAATCGCTGGGCCTGGGCGTCTCCGCGGGCGAACACCAGAAGCCGGCGCAGCTGCGTAAGTTGCTTTCGCCCAACGAAAGAATGCTCGTGATGCGGTTGAACGCCACGCTGCAGGCCTCGCAGGGTGAACTGAGGATTTTCTTTCCGGTTTCCACGGCCGGGGCGATGTTGCGCAAACTCTCGGCGGTCACGCCCGCCGCGCCCCGCTCCTCCATGCCCTCCGCAGGCACGCGCATTCAGGAGCGGTTAATGGATTGTTTGTGCTCCTTGGAACTCAACGTTCCCGGCATCAAGGTTTCGCTCCAGGAATTGCTCTACTTGCAGCCCGGCAAACTGCTGGACCTGGGAATTCCGGTGAATACGCCTGCGCATTTGACTCTCGAAGGTAATGACTGGTTCGAGTCCACGCCTGTGCGGGCAGGCTCGTTCCGCGCGGCCCGGCTCGGCCCGCAGATCAAGAAACGCCAGCAGCACAATGGATAACTCTATGACCACCGCCACAACCACCGCACTGGAAGCCCTTGTAGAAAATTGCCGCTTGGCGCTTACCGATCTGCTGACGCGAGTCGTTGGCGCACCCTGCGAAGTTCAGGTTCTCTCCGAAGAAACTGCGCGACCCGCTGCGGGCTCGATCTGCCTGTTAATTCGCGCAGAGGGCGTGGTCGCCGGCGACGCCGCTCTCACCATAGACCATCGCAGCGCCGGATTGCTGGCCACGAAACTTGCCGGCGCTCAAGCCGCCAAGGCCCAGGCGGTCCAGGAACTGTTACGGCAAGCCGTCGTACTCGCTTTCGGCGAGCTGCAAAAACAGTTCGGCGCAACCCGCGCGCAGTTCACCGCGGGTACCGCAATCGCCTGGCAGCCGCAGATGGCGCTCACCTTCCTCGCCGCCAGCGCAGGTGCGGAACCGTTGCGCATTCAGCTTCTGCTGAGCCCGGAGATTGCCGCTTCGACTCAGCAGACCGTTCAAGGAGTATCCGCAATGGCAGCAACAGGATTGGAAACCGCCCGCGGTGCGCAGCAGCCGGGCAATTTGCATTTAGTAATGGGCGTGGAAGTCGAGGTCACCCTGCGCTTTGGTCAGCGCAGGCTGCCCTTACGGCAGTTGGTGGAACTGAATGCCGGCTCAATTGTCGAACTCGACAAGCGGGTGCACGAGCCAGTTGAGCTTTTGCTGCGCGACAGAGTATTCGCCCGCGGCGAAGTGGTGATCGTCGAAGGACACTACGGCCTGCGAGTCACTGAAGTCTGCGCAGCCGCGGAGAATCTGTGAGCCTGACCCAATGAAGGACTTGACCACACTCGATCCCGGCGAACGCCGCGCCAACCGCCGCGACCACGGCATCCGCTGGGAGAATTGGTCGAAGAAGTGCGCCTATGTGGGCTGCCGCACGTCTTCCCTCAAGGCCATTTTCAACGGCAAGGGAATTCAGATCGCTGAAGACTGGTTCTGCGGCGCTGAATGCCTTGAATTCGCCCTGACCCAGCGCTTCGCGAACCTCACTCATTCCGCCCGCCCGGCAGAAACAAAACGCGCCGCCCGTTTCCCGCTGGGGTTGATGCTGTTCTCGCGCGGGTCCATGAACGAGGAGCAATTCAAAGCCGCTCTGGAAAACCACCGCGTTTCCGGCGAACGCATTGGTGACGTGGCCTTGCATATGGGTTTCGTCAACGAAGAGCAGGTCGCCGACGCGTTGTCCGCACAATGGGGCTATCCGGTCTTCTCCATGAAAAATGTTCCTATGGAGCTTCCGGTAATGGTGCCGTTGCGCCTCGTGGAATTGCACCAGATGCTTCCCATCCAATTCATCGAAGACTCCGGAAAGCTGCTGATCGGCTTCGCCACCCGTATCGAACACGCGGTCCTGCAAGGCGTGGAAAGAATGCTGGGCCACATCTCAGCGCCGTGCTTCATCACCATCAGCGAATTCAAGGCCCGCGCGCAGAATTTCCCCGAGAGAAGCGGCGCCGCCGAGTTCGTCTATGACGCCATCGCCACCCCTGCGCAAATAGCAGAATCCGTCAAAGATCGCGTGGTCCAGAGCGGCGCTGCGGAACTTCGCTACGCCCGCTGCCGCGAGTACCTCTGGGTCCGCCTCACCGGCCTGCCTCAGCCCCTCGACCTGCTTTTCCGCCTGGAACTACCTCAATCCCAGTAAGCACTTAGCTCGCACTCAAGAAAACCCCGATCTGCGCCGATAGATATCCCATGTCGGCGAACAGTATTTACGATGCGCGCGCCACCGGGAGCCTCCCGTCTCCTAGTTGCCCCCAGTGTCCCGGTGATTCATGGACCACGTCGCAACTGCCTCGCCTTACTCCGTTGACTTCCACCCTGGTAGAGATGGAACTGCTGTTGAATGCTCCCCCTGTGGATTTGCTGGCCCTGGCCCGCGTAGTGCAGAAAGACGTTGTACTCGCTACCCAGCTCCTGCGGCTTGCCAACACCGACCGGCATCCGCAAGAGTATCTGCTGCGCATTGAAGACTGCCTGGTGGATGTGGGGATTGATTGGCTGCTGGCCCTGGTCGAAGAAGTGCCCCTGTCTCCCAGACGGGTTCCCGCGCCAGATGAGCCCGGCGACGCGAAACCAGCGAAGGCGTAAGAAATAATATAGAAGCCGGTTAGAATCCGGCTTCGCTGCCGGGCGACAGGCCATCGCTGCCTGCGCCCGCGCTTTAATCCGCTTCTCATCTCCCTCATTTCCCTGCCTCAGTATCAATTACTTACAGGATTTTCTGCGGTCCCCGCTTGGCGGCAGGCGTGCTCTTCTGTGGCTGGGTATAGGAGCACCATGGACAGCGGATACTATGCAGCCTGCACCGCGCTGATCGCACAGAGTGAATCGCTCGACGTGATCGCCAACAATCTCTCGAACAGCAGCACCGCCGGATATCGCTCCGAGCACAGTCAGTTTCGTTCCGTGCTGGCGCACGCCACAAACCACCCCATGTCCACGCTCAATCGCGCTACCAACGACTACGGAATTCTGGGCGGCACTCGGGTTGACCTGTCGCAGGGCAACCTGGCGCACACCGGCAATGATCTCGACTTCGGCATCGAAGGTTCGGGCTTCTTCGTGGTGCAAACCGCCAACGGCCGCCTCTTCACCCGCAACGGCAGCTTTCATGTGGCCCACGGGCAGCTCGTCACCTCCGATGGCAACGCCGTGTTGGGCGAAGGCGGAGTCATTCCGGTGGCCGAAGGGCCGCTCTCGGTCAGCACCGACGGAACCATCTCGGTCAATGGGGCAGTCGCGGGGAAAATCAAGCTGGTGGACTTCAAGCCCGGAACCGACCTTGAAAGCGTGGGCAACACTTACTATTCCGCCCCCAAGGATTCAGAAGTACCGGCGACGGGATCGCAAATTCACCAGGGCATGATGGAAGATTCGAATGTAAACCTGGTCGCCAATGCGGTGGAGCTGATTACCGTGCAGCGCACCGCCGACCTTGCACAGCGAGCACTCTCCCTCTTTGATTCGCAGTTCAACCGGATCGCGGCCGACGAACTGCCGCGCGTGGGTTCCTAAGGAGAAAATTCTCAATGCTTCGTGCTCTTTATACAGCGGCCAGCGGAATGTCCGCCCAGCAACTCAATCTCGATAACATCGCCAACAACCTGTCAAACTCCAGCACCGTCGGTTTTCACAGCCGCCGTTTGCAGTTCACCGACTTGCTGTATCAGAACATCGTGATGCCCGGAGCAGCGGCCACGCAACAAACCACTGTTGCCGCCGGCCTGCAGGTTGGACTTGGCACCCGCACCAGCGCCTCAGAGGTAGTACAGACGCAAGGAGATTTCAACAACACTGGCAATCCTCTGGATCTGGCGATTCAGGGCCAGGGCTTTTTTCAGGTGACGCTGCCCTCGGGCGATATCGGCTACACTCGCGCAGGCTCTTTCCATTTGGACGCGCAGGGCAACATCGTTACCGCTGACGGCAATCCCATCGAGCCCGCCATCACCATCCCCGCGAATGCGACCAGCGTCACCATCGGCGAGGACGGAACGGTTTCGGTAACCCAGCCCAACCAGACCGCGGCGCAACAAGTGGGGACCATCCAGTTAGCGACCTTCCCCAATCCTGGCGGCCTGAACAGCGTCGGCCAGAATCTGTTTCTTGCCACTACCGCTTCCGGCGATCCGATCGTGGGAACGCCCGGCGGCGCCGAAGGTTTGGGCACCATCTCGCAAGGCATGCAGGAAGGTTCCAACGTGGACGTGGTCGAAGAATTCGTAGAAATGATCGTCGCCCAGCGCTCCTACGAATCGAACTCGCGCGTCGTGCAGGCCGCCGACGAAATGCTGCAGCAGTTGAATAACATGGCGCACTAACGAATAAGAATTCCGCCCAGTCTGCGCATCGAGTCTGTCCGAGCGAGGCGCGCGAGCGAAGTAGAGGGGCCTGCTTATGGGGCGGGAAGGCCGGCTGAACTGATGATTCCTAGCACGCATTATCGGCGGATTGCAGTAATTCTCCTTCTCGCGACGCTGTGCGCCGCCGAAGCTGCTATCAGCCCGGCGCAACGCCCCGAGGCCCGCGTGATCGCCGCCCTGAACACGGCCAACATTCCGGCACAGCGCGGAAAACTGCACTTCCTCGCCCCGCTGGATCTCAGCAATCCCACCGCGGCATTCAAAGTCATAGGCATCGAGAAATGGCAGGACGCCTCGGCAATGGTAAGAATTCGCTGCGTCAACAGCGCCGACTGCATGCCCTTTTTTGTGATGTTGCGCTGGCCGAGTGCCGCAGAGCGTGACGCCTCGTTGCGCGCTCCAGTCCTGGTGAGGGAACACATTGCAAAGCGCGCCGTCCAAGACGTTCTGGTGCGGGCCGGAGAGCAGGCGACGCTGGTTCTGGAGAACAAGAAGTTACGCATCGTCGCTCCCGTGACCTGCCTGGAAAATGGCACGCTCGGCCAAACGATTCGCGTGCGCAGTGCTGACCATAAAAAGATCCAGAAGGCGGAAGTCGAAAGCGCGGGGCTGCTGAAAGGAAGTTTGTGAGGAGCTTCAAGAACACGAAGTGGGTCATTCTGGCCTGCCTGGCCGGCGCGCTATATGCACATGCCACCTCACTGCCTCTCAAGAAGAAAGATTCTCTGCAAACCCGCGCCGATTATCTGGCTCGCGTCCAACAACAGCAGATGACCTCGACTGAGAGCACCACCACCGGCAGCCTGTGGGTATCCGGGGGCCGCATGACCGACCTGAGCTCCGACTATAAAGCCACCCATCTCAACGACATCATCATAATCACGGTGGCGCAGCAAACCGTAGCCGAAGCCACCGGCGCCACTACCACTTCACGCGCCGTCACCGCGAACTCAGCCATTACCAACCTCCCGGGAAAGCTGAACACCGGAGGCCTGAACCCCTTGCTGGGCGCGAATTCCGCTACCTCGCTCAAGGGCCAGGGCGATACTTCCAGCAGCAGTAAGCTGCAGACCAGCCTCGCCGGACAAGTGATCGCAGTCCTGCCCAATGGCAACCTGGTAGTAGAAGCCCAGCGCCAGGTGCTGCTGAACCACGAGAAAGAAACGGCGATTGTGCGCGGCGTCGTGCGGCCAGGGGATATCGGTCCGGACAATTCCGTGATTTCAACTTCGCTCTCGAATCTGGAAATCGAACTCAAAGGCAAAGGCGTAGTCACAGAAGCCACTCGCCCGCCGAGCCTGGTGATGAAGCTCCTTCAAAAAATTCTGACCTTTTGACGCTTATGTTCGTTGACTCCATCTCGCTGCGAAACAGAAATAAGTACCGGCTAATCTCACTCGCAATTTTTATCTTTCTGTTCTCTATTTCCGTATTCGCCAGCGACAACCAAGCCGACGCCGCCCAGAAACTCCGCAAAGAGCAGGTCCTGGTGCGCGATATCACCACCGTGGCAGGGGTTCGCGACAACGCACTCGTCGGCTATGGACTGGTCGTGGGGCTGCACGGAACCGGTGACCGCCAGCAGACGCTGTTCACCACCCAAACCCTGGCCAACATCATGCAGCGCATGGGAGTGCAAATCCCCGCCCAGTTGGTGCTGGTGAAAAATGTTGCTTCGGTTTTTGTCACCGCGTCACTGCCGGCGTTCGCCGAGCCTGGCATGAAACTCGATGTCACAGTTTCTTCTATCGGCGACGCCAAGAGTCTCGAGGGTGGCGTCCTGCTGCTCACCCCGCTGCACGGCCCCGACGGCCAGGTGTACGCCGCCGCCCAGGGTCCGCTTACTCTCGGCGGTTACAGCGCTGGAGGCGCCGGCAACACCAAGCAGGTCAACCACACCACGGTAGGGCGAATTGCGGAAGGCGCAAACGTAGAAAAGCAAGTTGCCATTGATCTAAGCCAGCTCCGCACTGTCTCGCTTGTACTCCGCGACTCCGACTTCACCGCCAGCATTGATGTCGCCAGCGCAATCAACAGAAACTTTGGCAAAGACATCGCTAATGCCGTTGACAGCCGCCGCATTGACGTCAATGTCGCGGCCGCCGGCTTGGGCTCCGTTCCACAGTTGATTTCGCGTATCCAGAACCTCGCCGTCACCTTCCATCCGCCCGCGAAGGTTGTCGTGGACGAGCGCACCGGAACCATCGTTATGGGCGGAGACGTGAAGCTCTCGGCCGTCTCCATTTTGCACGGAAATCTGAGTATCGAAGTCACCACCACCTTCGCGGTTTCACAGCCAGCGCCGTTCTCTAAGACCGGCCAGACCGAAGTCGTTCCCGAAACCACGGTCAAAGCCGATGAAACCGCAGTGGGCAAGATCCAGCTTGCTGAGGGCGCAAGTGTCGAAGATCTGGTCAACGGCCTGCACGCCGCTGGCGCAACCGCACGCGACGTAGTCGCCATCATCGAAGCCATCAAGGCCGCCGGCGGCCTCAGGGCCGATCTGGAGGTATTGTAACCATGCCCCAGATGGGACAATTAGCCGGTCAACTCACCGCAGGCGCCAACCAAAGTCTGCAGGACGCGCGCACCGAAAAACTCCTCGGCCAGGTGAAGGTTGACCAAAATTCGCCTAATCCCAAGCTGGAGCGCGCCGCCCGCGCCTTCGAATCTATCCTGCTCGACAAGTGGCTCGAGGACGCCCAGCATGCCTTCGCCAGCGTTCCCGGCGACGATCCCAACAAGAACGATGACGATAACGCCGGGGCCGACCAATATCGCAGCTTGGCCCTGCAGGCCCTGGCAGACAAGATCACGTCCTCAGGCGGAATTGGCATCGCCTCGATGATTATGCGCAAAATGCAACCCAAGACACCGGGGTCAAACACGGAACGCGCTGATTCCAAAGGTGTTACGACGCATGGTACTGAAGAGGGGTTACCCCCTCGTAACCGCATTAAAGTTTCTACGGGAAAGGACCGATAAAGCTGCACCCCATAGTGCAGGTGTTGCCATGAGAATCAATTCGAACGATCCAAGCGTAAATCAACTGGCCGCCGAAAGCACGGTGCGCAGCGACAAGGCGTCAAAGACCTCGTCCAGCGCCTCGTTTTTCAAACAGGCTGCGGCCGGCTTTTCGGAAGATACGAGCAACGTCGGGAGCTTGACCTCGCTCGCTATGCAGACGCCGGAAATCCGTCAGGACCGCGTAAGTGCTCTGCGCGATGCCGTGCACAACGGAACATATCAGCTCGATCCCGGGAAGATTGCCGACGCGATGCTGCAGGAGTCATAGCCAATTTTTTGAAAAGCGCTGAGCCGGCTTGAGCATGATGGCCGAAGATCACATCCAAACCGCGGAGGATTGGGCTGCGTCCCTTGCAGCCCTGCGCGCGCTTTCTGCCGAAGTGCAGGCGGCGCTGCTGGCGCTTAGCCACAATGACCTGCAGCAGTTTGAAGCCAGTGTTGCCGCCCAGCAGAAATTATGCGATTCCCTGCGCGGATCATCGCTGCTCAAGTCCAACACCCGCGCGCTGATTGACGACCTGAAGAACGCCGCCGCCTCGGCCTTCGTCCGCATGTCATCTTCCGGCACGCCAGCTGAACGTTTGGCCGAAATCCAGAAGGAACTGGCGCACCTGAATCGCGTATACGCCACTTTCGTGGACCGTGCTCAGAAGTTTTTCCATATTCTGCTCAAGCTCAACCGTGGTGCGCGCCTGGGCTATTCGCGCGAGGGAAAAAATATCACAGCAGACCACACCTGGTCTTGCGAGGTATAGGAACTCATGGGAAGTTTGACCGGCTCCATGCTGATCGCCGCCAACGCCCTGCTGGTGCAGCAAGGAGCGCTGGATGCCACCACCAACAACATCGCCAACGCCGACACTCCCGGATACTCTCGGGAAGTACCGATCCTTACCGAGGCCGCGCCGGTAGTGGAATCCAACATCGCGTACGGCCAGGGCGTCAGCCTGCAGCAGGTGGCCAGCGTCCGCAATCAACTCCTGCAACTTCGTCTTTACGATGAAACCCAGCAGCAAAACAACGCCGATACTCAGGTCAGCTACCTGCAGCAGGTGCAAAGCCCCTTCAGCAGCGACACCACCGGAATCGGAAGCGACATTACCGCATTTTTCAATAGCCTGAATCAGCTCTCCACGGATCCCACAGACAGTTCGGCCCGGCAATCTGTTCTGTCGGCGGGCAACGACCTGGCCAGCGATTTTCACAACACCGTGAGCCAGCTCGACACGGTGCAGCAGAGCCTCAACCAAAATGTCACCCAGACTGTGCAGCAGATCAACACCTTGACCACCCAGATCGCGCAGCTCAATGGCCAGGTGGCCTCCATGCAAAGTATGGGTCAGGACGGGGGCACGGTCGAGGACCAGCGCGACGAACTGATCACCCAGCTTTCCGCCCTTACCAGTGTCTCCGTGGTACAGGGCGATCAGGGGCTGAGCCTCACCACAGGCAACGGCACCGCCCTGGTGGTCGGCGCTCAGAGCTTTGCTCTGCAGTCGTCCGCGGATTCGACCGGCGCCGTGCAGGTTTACTCCGAGGGACAAAGCATTACCAGCACCCTGACGGGCGGCCAGATGGGTGGTCTGCTCAACGTGCGCGACCAGGTCTTGCCCTCGGTAATGTCTTCTCTGGATAACCTTGCCAGCGGCCTGGCCACGAACTTCAACGCCGCCCAGGCGCAGGGATTCGATCTTTCCGGCAACCCGGGCCAGGCATTCTTCAGCGACACTACTGGCGCCGGCGCGGCCGAGAGCTTTTCCGTGGCCATCACCGATCCCTCGCTGATCGCTGCTAGCTCCGACGGTTCCTCCGGCAGCAATGGCAATATTGCACAACTGGAAGCGGTGCAGAACCAGCAGATGCCTTCCGGGCAGTCGCCGCTGGACGCTTACTCGAACCTCGTGTTCTCCGTGGGCAGCGTGACGTCGCAGGCGCAATCCGCCTCCCAAGCCGCGGCTCTGGGAGTACAGCAGGTCACCGACCAGATCTCTTCCACTTCCGGCGTTTCCATTGATGAAGAAACCACCAACCTGATCCGTTACCAGCACGCCTTTGAGGCGGCGGCAAGGGTCATCACTACCGTGGACGAAATGACCCAGAGCGTGTTGGCCATGGGCAGTCCAACAGGATAAAAGGCTATGCGCGTAAATCCCAATCAGTTGAGCGACATTCTTGTCGCCATTCAGCAGACCCAGCAGCAGGAACAGACTGCGCTGCAGGAAATTTCCACCGGCAAGCGGGTAAACTCCCCTTCCGACGATCCCGCCGCCGCGGCCAGCGAAGTCCAGAACCAGGCGACCGAATCGCGCATTGACCAGTATTTGCAGAGTGCGGGCAGCCTGCAAGCCCAGATGCAAACCGCCGACTCTGCGCTGAGCTCAGTGGTCACGGCGCTCAACCAGGCGGTCAGCCTCGGAGTTGAAGCCTCCAACGGAACCCTCTCGAGTTCCAACCAGCAGCAGATTCTGCAGCAGATTCAGGGTGTTGTCGGCCAGGTCGTGCAGCTCGCAAACACTTCGTATCAGGGGAATTACCTCTTTTCAGGCACCGAGACCTCGCAGGCTCCCTTTACCCAAACCGCCTCCGGCGTCACTTATAATGGTAACGACGGTGTAAACAGCGTCGAGATTGCTGACGGCCGAAGCATTGAATCGAATGTCCCTGGCAGCCAGCTCTTTCAGCAGTCGGGATCGGATGTTTTTGGGTCGCTGCAGCAGTTGGTGACCGCGCTGCAAAGCGGCGATACGGCCAGCATCAGCACCGCTACCACGGCAATTTCAGGCGCATTGAACTATCTCACTGGGCAGCGTGTTTTTTATGGAAACGCTGAGACCCAGCTCAACGACGATCAGACCTCTCTCAACGCGGAGACGGTAAACCTTAAGTCCCAGGACAATACTCTGGTCGGCGCAGACCCGACCCAGGCCGCCACTGCTCTATCCCAAGCCCAGGTTGCCAACCAGGCAGCCCTGGAAGCCGCGGCCAAGATCTTGCCGAACACCCTGCTCGATTACTTGCCGACTACGACCTAGTCGTTGGCACAGCGCTGTTATCCAGATGGAACACGGCATGGTAGCGAGAAGCAGAGACCTGCTGGTTGGTCGCTCAGAAAACAAGTGTGAAAATATTGGCGTACCGGATCAGATTCCCGCGTCGCAGGCGCTAGCGCGCCGTTACGCCGTACAGCTCAGCAACGACTCCCCGCACGCTACTGGTTGGAAACACTCATCCTGCTCGGTTGGCATGCCGGCGTTGAACTGCGGGCGCGCCGGATCCACTTTCTGCCAGGCCCCCCGAACGTCAACAAGATGGCCAATCAGCTTTTGCAGCAGCTCCGGCTTGCCGCCGATCTGCGCTTCCATGATTTTGGCCCGCACGTAGGAGTAAAACGCCCCCAGGTTGCGGGCGGCATCGCCGCCGCGCTCGGCATCCATTGAGCCTTCCAGCTGCTGCAGGATCAGCAGGGCATGCTTGATCTGGGCGCAGCGCTCTTCCACCTTGCGCTCCCGAATGGCGGCCATGGCACGCTGCAGGTCGGTAATGAGCCGGTCGTAAAGCATGATGACCAACCCCACCGAAGTTGCACCCTCTACCGCAGCCCTGAGATAGCTGAGTTCGTTCGTTCGCTGTTTCATGAGTTGCTGCTCGAGTTGCTGTTGTTGTTATTTGTGAAGCCCAATTCAGCGTTGACCTGCTGCTCCAGCAAGGGAAGTTCTTGCAACGTGACGTTGATCTGGTTGTATTGCGCCAGCCACTGCGTCTGCTCGCTGGCGACATACGTATTCAGATCATTGATTTGGTCCTGAAGATCGTTATAGGTCGTCTGATCGCTCTTGATCTCCAGGTAGAACGCTCCATTCGTCGGGTCTGTCAACTGGTTGAGCTGGTTATCCACGTAATTGGCAAAACCCGAGGAAGACTGAAAGAAATTCTGTACATCCTGGTAATTGTTGGTTAGGGCATTGTTGAGCGTGGTCGAATCCACGCTGAGCGTGCCATCGTTGTTCATGGTGATGCCCAGCGAACCGAGCGTGGAGAAGTTTCCCGCCCCGCTTACCGCATAGCTGGCAAACGAGAGCAGTTCCTGCTGCACCATGCCTGTGGTGCTGTCGGCGCTCAAAGGGCCGCTCGTGCCCGAGCCTGAATCATAGGCAAACTGCGAATTGAGATCGGTGATCGCGGTGTTATAGGCGCTTACAAAACTGTTGATTGCCTGCGCGGCGCCGCTGCTGCTTGCAGCCACGCTCACGGTAACTTCCGACCCGGGCGCGCTGCCCACCAGGTTGAAAGTAACTCCCGGCACCACTCCCGTAACCGAGTTGGTGGCGCTGCTCACGGGCACGCCATCCACTGTCAGCGATGCGTTCGCTCCGGTGACAGCCTTGGTGAAGTTCAGCCCGGTGGTGTCAGCGCTGACGCTGATATCGCTGGCCGCACCTGAGTTATTGGCCACCATCGCGAGGCGTGCGCCGTTGGCATCGGTAATGACGTTGGCCGTAACTCCAAGATTCATGCTATTGATCGTCGAGGCCAGCGTGGAGAGCGTATCGTCGCTGCTGTCGAGGGTAATCGTGGTCGCCGATCCTGAACCCACCTGGATCGTGAAGCTGGTCCCATCCGTCAACTGAGTGCTGCTGCTGGCGACGGGATCGGTGTAATACGAAGAAGTTGCGGCCAGGTTGTTGACGACGAGCAAATGACTGCTGTTTGCCGTGGCGGGTTCTGCCGTCGCGGTCACTACACCGGAATTGCTTGAGCTGGTAGTCACTGAGCCCAGCGCTCCCGAGGAAACCTGCAGCGCTTCAATGCTAGTCTGCAAATCTGAAAGATCGGTATTGAGCTGATTGAGCGCGCTCTCCTGCGATTGCAGGCTCTGCTGCTGGTTCTGCCAGTTGGTTTCCGGGGCTTCGGCCGCGGTCACAAGCTGCTGCACTGCCGAGGTGACGTCAATACCTTGCCCAGAAAACAGAGTCGTCGTGTTAATGCTTGAACTCATGCTTTAAACCTTGGTCACGAATGCGGAGATTAGAAGACGGTGAGAGAAGCCTAGTGGGGCTGGTTCGCCCCACCAAGCCGAGGTTGAGGTTATTGCAACAGCTTGAGCACAGCCTGCTGCATCTGGTTGGACTGCTGCAGGGCGGCGATGCCGGTCTGCTCCAGGATGCTGTACTTCGACAGGTCAGAGGTCGTCTGGCCCATGTCCGCCGAGGTGATGCTGCTTTCCGCGGAGGTCAGGTTCTGCACCTGGTTGTTGATGACGTCGGAAGCGCTCTGCAAGCGGTTCTCGGACGCGCCCAGCGTGCCGCGGTCGGCAGCCACGTTGCCGATGGCGTTGCTGATATCGGTCAACGCCGTCTGCGCGTCGGAAGCGCTGAGCAGGTCGTCGCCGCTCAGGTCAACCGGGGTCAGGCCGGTGCTGAAGCCGATGCTGGCCGAAGAAAGCGTACCCACCGTGACCGCGATCGAGCTGCTGCCGCCGCTGGTTCCGTCAGTGAGGTACACATCGGAAGCGTTGCCGCTGAAGACCGCCTGCCCGTTGTAGGTGGTGTTGCTGCCGATACGGTCAATCTCAGCCTTGATGGACTGGAATTCGGCGTCCAGCGCAGCTCCCTGCTGGGTGCTGACCGTGCCGTTCGAGGCTTCCGTCGCCAGGGTGACAGCGCGATTCAGAAGCGTGGTGACCTGCGCCAAGCTGCCGTCCGCAACCTGCAACATACCCAGGCCGTCGGTGGCGTTCTGCGCCGACTGGGTCAGCGCGGTTACGTTGGCCTGCAAGCCATCGGCAATAGCCAGGCCGGCTGCGTCATCCGCACCGGTGTTGATGCGCGATCCGGAAGACAGTTCCGCCAGAGACTTCTGCAGCGAATTCTGGGTGATCGAGAGTTGGTTCTCCGCCGCCAGCGAAGAGATGTTATTGAGAATGCTCAGTGCCATTGTAAAAGCTCCTTGTGTAGTTTGATTTCGACTTGCGCCGAAGCGCCGCTGGCTTCTTCTGGGGGCCTTTCCAACGTGTCGTCCGGTGCTTTGCTTCGGGCCTACTTATCGGTACCTGATATACCCAGAATCAGTTTTTCGGAGGTGACGCTCGTAATTGGCAGGTAACCACTTTTGGGAAATAAGATGTAGTGAAAATGAACCACTTATCGTCACCCCGCGAGCGGAAATGCGCCTTCCGAGACCCGGCAGCCACGTTACCTTCGGGCCATTCGGCCTTTCCTCGGCCGCCTCATCCCTCCTGCCTGAAGAGTCTTCTTCTTAGTACCGATAAAGCAGCCTTCCCCCGAAACTCCTGGAGGATACGGTGATCCAGCTAACCCGGCTCAACGATCAGCCTCTCACCGTCAACTCGGACCTCATTAAGTTCGTGGAAGGCGCACACGATACCGTCCTTACCCTTATTAATGGCGAAAAAGTCGTGGTGCGGGAACGGGTGGAACAGGTGATTGAGCGAGTGATCCAGTTCCGGCGAGCCGTCCTGACCGGTCTTCCAATGATGATGTCAACGGCGGCCAGCACTGGCCCCGCAACTTCCCCGCAACCAAACATTCAGACTTCCGCGCAGAAGGAAAAAGAAGGGGCCGACCGTGGATAAGAGCACATTCGCGGGATTGTTCCTCGCCTTTGCCGGCATTATCGCAGGCCTTCTGCTGGAAGGCGGCAAGCTCGGACAAATCCTGCAGCCCACCGCGGCGATGATCGTATTTGGCGGAACGCTCGGCGCAGTGATGGTGCAGTTTCCATCGCAGGTCATGGTGCAGGCAGCCAAGCGAGTAGCGCACATCTTCTTCGAGAGAACTCCCGACGGGCAGGCTTTGATCAGCGAATTGGTGGTGTACTCGCAGAAAGCCCGCAAGAATGGGATCGTGTCGCTGGATACCGAACTCGGCAAAATTCGCGACCCATTCCTTAGAAAATCATTGACCCTGGCAGTGGACGGCACTGAACCCGAGGAACTCCGCAAAATGATGGAGCTGGAGCTCGACAATCAGGCCGAGCGCGAAGAGAAAATTCCCCAGGTGTTCGAGTCAGCCGGAGGGTTCGCGCCTACCATCGGCATCATCGGTGCCGTGCTCGGACTTATCCAGGTGATGCAGCATCTGGATAACATCTCTGAGGTCGGCAGAGGCATTGCGGTCGCTTTCGTGGCAACCATTTACGGCGTGGGCTCGGCGAATCTTCTGTTTCTTCCCTCGGCCGGCAAATTGAAGATCCGTATGAGAGAAGAGCAGGTGCTCCGCGAGATGACCCTAGAGGGAGTGGTCTCGATCCTCGAAGGCATGAATCCCCGCATGCTGGAAACCCGCCTGCAGGGCTTTCTCGCGACACAAAAATCTCTCCCCAAAGCCAGGGCGCAAGCGGTATGAGCCGCCGCCGCAGAAAAAGCCACGCCGACCCGAGTCACGAGCGCTGGCTGGTCTCGTACGCCGACTTCATCACACTCTTGTTTGCCTTCTTCGTCGTGCTCTACGCGTCATCCCAGGTAGATAAGAAAAAGATGATCCAGGTGGCCGCCGCCATTCAGGGCGGATTCCGTCAAATGGGAGTATTTTCGCCAACCCCCGCGGATGCGCCAACTCTACAGCCAGGGCCCTTGGTAAATGACCTTTCGAAGAAAGAGGCCAGCTCCAACCATCCGGAAATTCCGCTTTCGCAAGTCAAGAGCGAATTGGAGCGCGCCCTGAGCGAGGAAATCAGCAAACATCAGGTGGAAATGCGCTCGGTCCCGGATGGCCTGGTGGTGAGCTTGCGCGAAGTGGGCTTTTTCAACACCGGCGAAGCCAAACTTCTGCATGGGGCAGAGCCGGTGCTGGCGCATGTGGCGCAGGTGCTGGCCACGGGTGGATTCCAGATTCGCGTGGAAGGCCACACCGACGATGTGCCCATTCACAACTCTCATTACCATTCCAACTGGGAGCTCTCAACTGCCCGCGCCACGGAAGTTGTGCTGATGATGGTGCAGAAAAGTGGCTTTCGGCCGGACCGCGTTTCGGTTGCGGGTTATGCGCAGTACCGCCCGGTCGCCAGCAACGATACGGAGGAAGGAAGACGCCGCAATCGCCGCATTGACCTGGTGGTGATCGCGTTGAATCCGCCAGCGCCTTCGTTGGGCTTAACACCAACTGCGGTTCCAGGGAAGCAGTAATGTTCTCGCTTGATTACTACTTCGATTACTGTGCCGTCCTGAAATCGTAACAGAACGATTATCCACAATTGCCGACGAACGGGGTTGGGATTACTCTAGGACTAATTAAATAGCGTTGACATGGTTTTGAAGGGGGCGCCACGGGTGGGTGGCCATGTCATGTGTCATCTGGCAGCACAAGCGGCAGCCTCCGCGTGTCTTCACTTCCCGATGGGAGTGGTTCCGAACACAGGGGCAAGACCGTGGATTCGACCCGAACTCGGTTTCAGATTCTGGTGGTTGATCCAGCGCCGGATGCCGTAGAGCTGTTATCCAAAGCGCTGGCCTCAGAAGATGTCAGCGTTTCCTCCGCCTCTTCCGCTGAAGCTGCCCTGGAACAAACCGGTCGCTTGCGGCCTCAAATTATTCTCGCGGAGCATTCCCTGCCCGGCATGAGCGGCCTCGTTCTCATGGACCAGGTTCTGGCTGGCGATCCCGGAATTGATTTCATCCTGTTGACCAGTGACAAAAACGAAGATCTTGTTGTGGATGCGATTCGCCGCGGCGCATCCGATTGCTTGCTCAAACCCCTCGACGTGGCCCGGTTGCAGGAAAGCATCCGCAAATTGCTGGCGCAGGCGGAACTCCGCCAAAAGACCGCGGTGCTCGACCACGAATTGCTGGATGTCTATCAGTTTGAGGGCATGGTGGGTCGCAGCCCACTAATGCTGGAAGTATTCGCCAAGGTCCGGCGCATCGCCCCTCACTTTCGCACCGTCCTGGTGACCGGAGCAACCGGCACGGGTAAGGAACTCGTTGCCCACGCCCTGCATAGGCTAAGTCCGGTGCGGATCGCTCCCTTCGCAGTTTGCAATTGCTCCGCACTGGTGGAAACGCTGCTGGAGAGCGAGCTGTTCGGATACGTAAAAGGGGCGTTCACCGGCGCCAATCAGGACAAGCGCGGCATTTTCGAATATGCCAACGGCGGTACGGTGTTCCTGGACGAGATTGGCGAGCTCCCCTTGCCGGCCCAGGCGAAACTGTTGCGAGTGCTGCAAAACAATGAAGTGCAACGTGTCGGTTCGCCGGTAACGCATAAGGTCGAAGTTCGAATCATCGCCGCCACCCATCGCGATCTGCGCAAGATGGTAGCGCAAGGGCAATTTCGCGAAGATCTCTTCTATCGCCTTTCGGTGGTGGAGATTTCCGTTCCCCGCTTGGCCCAGCGCCGGGAAGACTTGCCGCTGCTGGAACGCCACTTTCTCGAAAAATATTCACGCCTGTACAAAAAAGACGTTTTGGGAATAACCCGGCGGGGGCAGGCGCGCCTTGCCGCTCACCTTTGGCCGGGAAACGTACGCGAGTTGGAGAATGTGATCAGCAGCAGCTGCATCATGGCCGTGGGAAAAGTAATAGACTTGCAGGATTTGCCGGAGGTCTTCCGCGCGGTCGCGACTGAAGCGAGCGCCGAGAGCGAAGAGTTGTTGTCGCTCGACGAACTGCAGCGCCGCCATCTGCTGCGGGTGTTGAATCTGGTGCAGGGAAACAAGGCGCGCGCCGCGGAAATCCTTGGCGTCGGCCGCAATACGATCTATCAGATGCTGGGCCGCTATCGCACAGGACCGAGTGGCCACTCCCCGCAAAAAGGAAACGCCTAAATCCAGCTTTTAGCCCCTTAGGTCACGCCACCGTGACCGGTGGGCTTGTTGCCATACTTACTGCTGCACAGCCTGCTTCAAAGAGGGTTTTACCCCGACCGCGGCCAAACTGGAATCATCCCAACCCCCGCCGAGCGCCTTTACCAGATACACCGAAGTCACCAACCGCTGGCCCAGAATTTGCGCCGCCAGCCGTTCATTGGTGAGCGCTTGCTCCTGAGCGGTAATCACATCCAGGTAGGTCACCAGCCCGCCGGTGTAGCGTGCATTGGCCAGACTCAAAGACCGCTCGGCGTCCGCCACGGCGCGCTGTTGCGATTCATAGGCCGAGGCCAGGGCATTCAATCCGGACAAAGCGTCCTCCACCTGCTGAAAAGCCAGCAGCGCCGATTCTCGATAGTCCGCCACGTTCTCGTCGTAAGCCGCCCTGGTCTCCTCCAGGCGAGCGCGGTTGCGTCCGCCGGTAATCAACGGTTCGAGTGCGGCAAATCCTACCGACCATATAAAGCTCGGCGCGTTGAGCAAGGAAGAAATGTCGCGAGTATCGGTTCCGCCGCCCCCGGTTAGCGAAATGCTCGGATAAAATGCGGCCCTGGCAACTCCGATCTGCGCATTCGCCGCCGCCACCTGCCGTTCTGCGGTCGCGATGTCCGGCCGCCGCTGCAACAACTCCGAAGGCAGGCTCAGGGGGATCACCGGAGGCTGCGCGTCCAGACCACGCACCGGCACTTTGAACTGCGATGCCGGCAAACCCTGCACCACCGCCACGGCGTGCTCATACTGTGAGCGTTGCTGTTGCAGCAGCGAGAGCTGCGTAATGGAAGAATCCAGCACCGTCTGCTGCTGGGCCACGTCCAGGCCGGAGACCGCCCCGCCTTCATGACGGTTCTCCACCAGCTTCAGGCCCTCGCGTTCAAATTCGATCGCCCTCCGGACCACCGCCATCTCCGCGTCCAATTCGCGCAGCTGAAAGTAATCAGCAGCCAGCTCTGAGCCGATCATGAGGCGAACATTTTCCAGGTCCGCGGTCGAGGCCTGCAGTGACGCGTTGGCCGCTGCCACGCTGTTGCGCACTCGCCCGAAGACATCCACCTCGTAGTTCAACGTGAATGGAATGGTGAACTCGTTCTGGGTCGCCGGCGTGGTAGGAACTACCGCTGCCCCTTCGGCGGGGCGATTGCCGGACAGCCTGTTCCTGGTCGCCGAAGCGCCCGCATCCAGCTCCGGATACAAACCCGACGCCGTAACCCGAGCAAAGGCGCGCGCCTCAGCCAGCCGTGCCACGGCGGCTTTCAGGTTCTGGTTGTTGGCCATAGCCCGCTCTTCGTACTGATTCAGCTCGGCATCGCCGAAGAGTGTCCACCAGGAGCCGCGAGGAATTCTATCGAGCGGGCTCGCCTCATGCCACGGAGCAGGAGTCTGCCAATTCGGCGGCGTAGCGATATCAGGCTTTTTGTATTTCGGGCCTGCGGCGTTTGCGGCAATGTCCGCAAGCAGCAGCACAGCCACAACGGAGACCGTCCTCACGAGGTTCCACCTGCTGGCTTGGCCACTTGCACCGGCTGTCCATCCTCGAGGGAATCGTTGGGGTTCAACACGAGAGAATCGCTTGGCGAAAGCCCGCTCAGGATCTCCACTTCCGTTCCATAGTCGCGTCCAATAGTTACCGCCTTCAGATGCACCTTGCCGTCCGGCCCAACCACCGCCGCTCGTGGCCCCTCGGCGCGAAAGAGCAAGGTGTTCACTGGCACTGACATCAAAGGCGTCGCCACTTTCATCGCAAAATGCACTTGCGCAAATGCTCCCGGAAGAAGCCTTCCATCGCGATTGGGAACGTCAATTTCGGTGCGCAACGTCCGCGTTGTAGGATCAATGGCGTCCGCGGTGCGCGCCACGTTACCCGGGAAGTGCTGCCCGGGCAGCGAGGCCAGCTGGATATCTGCCCGCAGGCCGCGACGAACCTCCGGCGCGTAGACTTCCGGCACATCAATGTACACGCGAATGGGATCAATCTGCGCAATGTCGAACAGCTCCTGGTTGGTTCCCGTATTGCCCGCGTTCACCAGCGCCCCGATATCGGTGTTGCGCTTGGTGAGCACTCCCGAAAATGGTGCATAGATGTGCTTGAAAGATTCAAGCTGCTCCAGCCGTCGCACATTGGCAGTAGACGAAGCCAGCGCCGCCTGCTGCTGCTCGTAGGTGCTTGCTCTCTCATCCGTTTCCTGCTGCGCCACGGCGTCCATCTTGCGCAACGTCTCCCAGCGCTTGGCTGAAGTCTTGGCGATGTCGAGCTGGGCCACCGCCTGGTCGCGCGCAGCGCGGGCCTGCAGCAGTTCCTGATCAATCTCCGGAGTTTCAATGTCGGCCAGCAGATCCCCTTTGTTCACCCGGCTGCCGATGTCGTGATACCACTTGCCCAGATATCCGTTGGTGCGCGCATAGATCGGCGACTCGATGAAAGCCTGCAAGGTGGAAGGCAGAACAATTTCCTGCTGCGGCGGCTCCGGCTTGGGATGCACCACGATCACTGCCGGAACTGCCAGAGTTTCAGTTTCCTTGGCCAGCGCCCGCCGCTCCCCGAAGCGCGTTGCGAAACTCACAATGGCGCCAATCGCAAGAAGAACAGCAGCCACCGCCGTCAATATATAAACTCCGCGTGGGACCCGGGGTGCTCCTTTCTCCGCCTTTGTTTGGTCCGTTGTTTGTCTGTTTACGGTTTCCAGTTCGCTCATGTTTGATCCTGCATGAAATATTAAGCCTTCGGGGCGTCGGCGGAAGCTCGCGCCAGCCGCCGTCCATGAATCACGCTGAACACCACCGGCACAAAGAACAGCGTCGCCACCGTGGCGAAAGCCAACCCGCCGATCACTGCCCGTCCCAGCGGTGCATTCTGTTCTCCGCCTTCGCCGAAGCCCAGTGCCATCGGCAACATGCCCATGATCATTGCCAGCGCGGTCATGATCACCGGCCGCATACGCGTGTATCCCGCCTGAAGCGCAGCCTCCACCGGCGCAATGCCTTCCGCCATCCGCTCCCGCGCAAAGGAAATCATCAGAATGCTATTCGCCGTGGCCACGCCCATGCACATCACCGCGCCGATCAGCGCTGGTACGCTGGTGGTGGTATGCGTCAGAAACAGCATCCAGATAATGCCTGCCAGCGCCCCCGGAAGAGCTGTAATGATAATGAAAGGGTCAAGCCACGACTGAAAATTGACCACGATCAGCAAATAGACCAGCACGATGGACATCACCAGCCCAACCGAAAGCCCGAAGAAGGAAGACTTCATGGTTTGCACCTGGCCGCGGACCTGCAACTGCGTGCCTCGCGGGAGTTCGTTCCGAAAATGCGCCAGAATTTTCTCCGTGTCAGAAGCCACGCCTCCCAAATCCCGGCCTCCCACGTTCGCGTACACATCCACCACCGGCGCGACATTGTAGTGCGAAACCACCGCAGGCTCGGTGATCGGCGTCACCGTCGCTAAGTTGGCCAGTACTTGCGGCGGGCCTCCGCTGGAGTTGCCCATCGGCGTATTCATCAGGGCTTGCAGCGAATCCACCCGGTATTGCGGCGACATGATCGAGACGTCGTAGGTAACCCCATTCTTGGGATCCACCCAAAACGCCGGCGAAGTTTGAAAACTGGAACTCAGCGAGATCAGCAGATTCTGCGCCACATCGCGCTCGGTGAGGCCGACCTGCTCCGCCCTTACCCGGTCCACATCCAGATAAAGGGCGGGATTGTTCATCAATTGCTGCACGTGAACATCCACCGCGCCCGGCACATGCCGCAGGCGGTTTGCGATCTGCTGCGCCAACATGTAGTTCTGCGGATACTTTGCGCCAATCAGCTGGATATCTATTGGCGCTGGTAATCCGAAATTCAGAATTTGGCTGACGATATCGGCGGGCTGGAAAAAGAACTCCACGCCGGGAAATGCTCGCGGCAGCTGCTCGCGCAGCTCGTGGACATATCCCTGCGTCGGGTGGTGGCCTGCTTTCAGGCTGACAAGAATTTCGGCGTCCGAGGTTCCGATGGTGCCGGCATTGCTATAACTGAGGTTGATGCCGCTGTAAGGCAGGCCAATGTTGTCCAGAATCGTATTGACGTCGCCGGGGGGCAGAGTCCGCCGAATGTCCTGTTCTACCAGGTCCACCAGGCGCGCAGTTTCCTCGATCCGCAGGCCGGGCCGGGCACGCAGGTGCAAGCGGAATTGCCCGGCATCCACCTGGGGAAAGAAGTCGCTGCCTAAGAAGAACACCAAGCCGCTCGAAGCGAGGCAAAACGCCAGAAAACCGGTGATGAACAGGCGCCGATGCCGCATGACGCCTTCGAGGGTGTCGCGATACGATTGCCGCAGTTTTTCGAACCAGTTGCCAAATCCCCGCTGGTAACGTCCCAGGAAATTGGTGGGTTCGCGGTGCGTATCGTGCTCGTGCCCGCGCAGCAGATACATGACCAGCGTAGGGACCAGGGTCCGCGACAGCAAGTAAGACGCCAGCATGGCGAAGCAAACCGCCTCCGCCAGCGGCACGAACAGATAGCGCGCCACGCCGGTGAGGAAGAACATAGGCACAAACACAATGCAAATGCAGAGCGTGGAGACGAAGGCCGGCACGGCAATCTGCTGCGCGCCGTCAAGAATCGCTGTCTTCAGCTCCTTGCCCATGCCGAGGTTGCGCTCGATATTCTCGATTTCCACGGTGGCGTCGTCCACTAAAATGCCGACCGCCAGCGCCAGCCCTCCCAGCGTCATGATGTTGAAAGTCTCGCCCAGGGCGCTCAGTAGGATGACCGATGTGAGAATGGAAAGCGGGATAGAGATCGCAATGATCAGCGTGGTGCGCCAGTTGCCGAGGAACAGCAGAATCATGGCCGCGGTCAGGCAGGCCGCGGTCATGGCTTCGCGCAGTACGCCCTGAATCGCGGCCCGCACAAACAGCGATTGATCGAACAGGGGATTGACTTTCAGGTCGGGCGGCAGCGTGGCCAGCACCCGCGGCAGCATCGCCTTGATGTTGTCAACGATGTCAATCGTTGAGGCCCCGCCGTTTTTCATCACGCTGAGCAGCGACCCGTGCACTCCATCCTGGCGGACGATGTTGGTTTGCGGCGTAAAACCATCGCGCACGTGCGCCACGTCGCGCAAATAGATGGTTGTGCCGTTCACCATCTTGACCGGCAGATTGTTCAGCTCTTCGATGGTCTGCGGGCTGGCGTTCAGCGCCACCTGATATTCCAGGGCTCCGAGCTTGGCGGTGCCCGAAGGAAGAATGAGGTTCTGGGCGCTGACCGCATTCACCACGTCCACCGGCGTAAGTCCCCGCGCCTGCAGCGCCGGCGTATCAATGTCCACCGAGATGACGCGCTGCTTCCCGCCATAGGGATAGGGAATCGCCGCGCCTTCCACGGTGATCAACTGGGTGCGGATGAAGTTGATCCCGAGGTCGAACAATTCCTGCTCGGGCATGGTCTTACTGCTCAGGCCCAGCTGGATGATCGGCACACTGGAAGCCGTATAGCGAATGACCAGCGGCGGCGTCGTGCCGGGCGGCAGCGTTCGGATGATGGTCTGGCAGATTGCCGTCACCTGCGACAGCGCCGTCTGGATGTTCGCCGAGGGCCGGAAATAAATCTTGACCACCGCCACGCCATTCAGCGAGGTGGACTCGATGTGCTCAATGTTGTCCACCAGCGTAGTGAGGCCCCGCTCGCTGAGGGTGGTGATGTGGTTGGCCATTTCCTGGGGAGACAGGCCGGCGTAGTTCCACACAATGCTGATGACAGGGATATTGATTTCCGGGAAGATGTCGGTCGAGGTGCGCAGAATTACAATCGGGCTCAGGATCAGAATCAGCAGCGCCATCACGATAAACGTGTAGGGCCTGCGCAACGCGAGTGCGACAATCCACATGCTCTATCGGTCCTTCGCCAACATTTTATACACAGGAGGGAGTGAGGGCAGCGGTCCGGCACACGCCCGATTTTAAAAGATTTTAGATGTGGCGGACATTGGGCCGGATGCAATTTGGAGGCAGAGGGATGTGGTTTGTCCCGCTTTCGGCGCGGTCCGCGGCGTCTCCCTTCCCGGCTAAACAGGCAGGCTTCGACCTCGCCGAGATCTTTACCTTGCTTTAAGTTGATTTACGTTACTTTACGTTACCATTCCACGTATTTGCCTTTCGACATGTGGCGTGGGCGCCCCGCTCGCGAAGGCTGGCAGGCGCCCGCACCTGGAGTAAGCAAACCGAAACGCCGGAACGGGCAAAAGAAGTTCTCCTACCCTTTCACGATCTTGTTCGCTGCCTCGTCCCAAACCGCCACAGCCTGATTCGCATACGCGAAATTGGCCAGGTGGCAGCCGATGGCGGCGTGGTTGCCAAAAATTTCATTCTCCACCACCGGCTTGCGCGTCCGCACCGCCTGAAAAAAATTGGCCTGGTGGTCTGACACGTCGCTGTACTCGGGCGGATTGGCGTACGCCTCGCTTTCCTCGTCCAATTTGAAGTCGAGCGGTTCCGGCAGCGGATGTTCTTCATGCCACTTCGCCAAATATTGATTCCGTAACTTCGCCGGCCAACCGAAGATGGAATAAGCCTCCGGCTGCGGACGCGTATCCTCCGGCTGAAAGGTCAGCGTGGAATCTTTAATGATCATGGTGCCTTTGGTGCCGTAAAACCCAATAAACTCACCGCCTTCATTGTTCAGATTGCAGCGCACCATGACGCGGAAATTGGGGTAGTCGTAGAAAGTCTCGATCAGGTCGGGAAATTCGCGGCCATCCTTCCAGCGAAACAGGCCGCCGCTGGACTGCGCCCGCTGCGCTACCGTGTTCGTGCCCGTGATGAAGTGGATCCCAGAAATCAGATGCACGAACAAATCACCCGCCAGCCCCTCGCCGTAGTCAGTAAAGCAGCGCCAGCGGAAAAAGCGCACCGGATCGAATGGCCGCTTAGGTGCTCCGTCCAGAAAGGCGTTCCAGTCGATGGTCTGCTCGCTGGCATCAGGCGGAATCGGGTATACCCACGCGCCGCTGGCCGTATTGCGGTCCCAATATGCTTCGATGCTGCAAACGTCGCCCAGCTTGCCCGAGTCGTAAATCTCCTTGGCTTTGGCGTAAAGAATCGAGCTCACCCGCTGGCTGCCGATCTGCACGATGCGGTTCGCCTTGTGCGCTGCTTCCACCATGGCGAAGCCATCCTCCACCGTGTGCGACATTGGTTTTTCGCAATAGATGTCTTTGCCGGCGGCGCAGGCGTCTTCAAAAACTTTGCGATGCTGGTGGTCCGTTACCGCGATGATCACCGCGTCCACGTCTTTGCGGTCGAGGATCTCCTTGTAGTTGCGCGTGACCGGAACCTCTTTCTTCACCGCCTCGCGCGCTGCCTGGTGCCGGCTGTCATAAAGGTCGCAGGCGCCCACACACTCAATGCCGGGCACGCGCAACGTGGCCTGCAGCAATTCGCACCCGCGTACTCCGGTGCCAATGGAAGCGAACCGCACCACATCTCCCGCCGCATATGGCAAGGCTGAAGCCGCAAGCGGCCGCAGCAAAGTGAATTTCGCCGCTGCCCCGGCGGCTACAGCTCCGGTCCCGATTTGCATGAATTGACGGCGGGTAAACGAACCATTGCTCATGATCGCGTCTCCTTGAACTCGGTTTGAGAAAACTCAGCCAGACAACTGATTGAGAAGAATTGGTTGGAGTCTGCCAGGCGTCCTGGTTGTTCAGCCGGCATCAATCAACCGGAACCGAGCGCAGGTCGCGGTAAGCAGTTCCGGGAAGGAATTATCCCACATGACGCGCCCAACAATCTTAAATCTCTCTCGATTTGCTTCAGATCAAGTATCCAAGCGGCATTCTCGTTGCGCGGTTCCTGGGTCGCGCACAAAGACTATCCGATCACTGATGGCGAAATTTGCGAGCGAGCACAACGTAATCGCTGCGAGGTTCCCCGCCAGGTACGGAAGACGCCAAATACCGACCAGCAGTTCCATCAGCGCGATGTTCCCGAGGATTGAAACCGCCCCCGTTGTCAGGTTGAACTTCAGGCAGCGCAGCAGGCGATTGCGGCGCGGCCGGTCGGCCCAGGTAAATCGCTCGTGCCAGAAAAAATTATGGACCACTGCGGCCTCTACCGCCAGAGCAGTGGCAGCCAGATAGTCCACGTGCAGGCCAGATATTAGAGCGATCAGCACCGTGAGCTGCACCGCGATGCCGATTGCGCCGACGAGGTTGAATTTCAGCCATCGCACCGTGCCTACACGCCAGCTCCCCGGCCTCAACGAATTGGCTCCTCACGATACAACCTGCGGGCGTTGTGAGCGGTAAAGCAGATCAGCATCAGCGCCATGCCGATCAGTCCGATTGCCCCTCCGACATCGAACAACCGGTAATGCGCCGCCCAGACGAAGGGCCAACGGAACAACGCCAAATTTCCCACCGCCAGTAGAATGCGCAGTTCCGTGGGGCCGAAGCTCCAGAACGAGAGATGAAACTCGCCCAGCGTGTAAGTAGCGAGATAGGACTGGATGGAGAGAAGCAGAAAACCCAGCAGCAGGCCAATGGCGATATACGGATGCATATACCCAGAGAGAGCCAGGCCGCCCATCAGAGCAAGCGAGCCGAAGCTGTCAAGGATGTGGTCCACGTAGAACCCATAGCGGGGACGTTGCTTTTGGCGAACGCGGGCGAGGGTGCCGTCGAGGCTATCGCCCAGCCAGTTGAGTGCGAGAAAACCGATGACCGCAAGCAGCCAGCGGCGGTCTGAGCTTGCCAACGCATAGCTGGCACCGGCCATGATTTGAGAGGTGAACCCCATGAAAGTGAGGTGGTCGGAGTTGATCCAAGCTGGCGTGCGTTCCGCCATCCAGACGAGAGCGCGTTTCTCGGCCCTCGCCAGAAAGCTGGACTGCATCCGTTGGGCGTTCTTGAAGTAGGTTGCTCGCGCCTCCCTTAACACCGCAGGGTTCGCTTGTTCACAGAACTCAATGAGTGGACTTGCCATGGGGCCTCCGTTTCGAGTGACTTTGGCAAGTTCGTGGGATGGTGACAATGCACGGAGGGTAAAGCTGGGCGCATTCGGGGATCGGCTGGGATGTCACTGATATCAGTGCAGATAACGGCGGGCCTCAACTGGGTCGCGACAGATTAAACCGCCGAGTTGACGGAGAACCTCCGCCGAGTTCGCAGAGATGGATCTCACCGGGAAGACTTTTCGCCCGAACCCTTTAGCCTCTCGCGCCCTTTATAGCCGTCGCTAGCGCCTCGACCGCCCAAGATATTTCCGCACTCGTGATTACGGCTGGCGGAGCGATGAGGAGGTGGTCGCCGGCAGTCCCGTCTACGCAGCCCTGCATGGGATACACCAGCAGGCCGTGAGCTGCGGCAACTTGCGCGACTCTTCCAGCGAAGTTCTCGGAAGAGGGAAACGGACGCTTGCTGGGTTTGTCAGCGACGAACTCCACGCCCCAGAGCAGGCCGATGCCGCGCACGTCGCCGACTACTTCAAGATCGCGCAGGCTGTTGAGCGCTATGCCAAGATTTGTGGCGGCCGAGTCTTCGCGGTGCGGATCCGCTGCTTGCAACATTTGATGTGACTGCAAGTAGTTCAGCACCGCACGTCCCGCGGCGAGTGAAACAGGATGAGCGTTGTAAGTGAACCCGTGCACGAACGAGCCTGAACCCGCCTCGACGGCGTCCAGGACTTTTCTGCTCGCGATTACCGCGCCCAGCGGGGCGTAGCCACTGGAAAGGCCTTTCGCCGTTACAAGGATGTCAGGACTAATGCCCCAATGGTCCACCGCGAATTTGCGGCCGGTACGGCCCATGCCGGTCATGACTTCGTCAGCGATGAGCAGCACGCCATGGCGGCGGCAAATCTCTTCGATCTTCTGCAGATATCCGTCAGGCGGAACGACTGCCCCCAGCGTCGCGCCACTCACGGGTTCGACGATAAATGCGGCCGCCGTTCCGTTCGTGCCCTCAATCGCGCGCTCAAGTTCAGCGGCGTATTCCTGACCGCAGTTGCGGCAGCCGTCGCTGCAGTCATACTTGCACCGGTAGCAATAGGGAACTCCAATGTGTTCGACCTCCCGCACCATGGGCAGGTAAATCTCACGCCGCCTCTGATTTCCCGAAACCGCAAGCGCTCCCAGAGTTGAACCGTGATAACTCTGCTTCCGGCTGAGCATTTGATGCCGTTGCGGCTGCCCGATTTCGACTTGATATTGCCGCGCCAGCTTCAATGCCGTTTCGACGGCCTCTGATCCGCCGCAGGTGAAGTAGACCGCTCCGCCACGGAAACTCACCCCGGCGAACTCGAGCAGTTCACGCGCATACTCTTCGGCGACTGGCGTGGTGAACTGGCTGGTGTGAACGAATTCGATCTTTGCCGCCTGCGCCAACATCGCGGCTGAAATTTCCTTAACGCCATGCCCGATGAAATTCACGGCTGCGGAACCGGAGAAATCCAGGTAGCGTTTGCCCTCCGAATCCCATAGGTACACTCCTTCACCACGTACCGCAGCGGGAAATGACTTGCGGAATGAGCGGCGCAATACCGGCGAGCGAGTTGCGAGTGAGACGGGAGCGGGATCTGGCACGCCTTTAAATTATCGAGTCGCTAGTGTGGCAGTGTCAAAACTGCGTGCCTTGGAGGACCCAGAAGACGCGGAACTACCGCGCATCTCGCGAACCAATCCGCCTAATGGGTTCACTGCATGCTCCGTGTAGAATCGGCTCATCGTGACCGAATCCCTGGATTCCTCGCGAGCGGCGCCGCTCGGGTTCGCCGCCCGTGTGGTGCGCCTGTTCCGGCCTTCGCACCAGCACACCGCGTTCTCCGCCACCGTGCTCTTAATGACCACGGTGCTGCTTTCGCGCGTGGTGGGCTATATACGCGAGGTGTACATCGCGTGGGCATTCGGCGCGCAAAAGGTTACAGACGCCTACAACGCCGGCTTTACTATTCCTGACTGGCTCAACTATCTGGTTGCCGGCGGCACCGCCTCCATCACCTTTGTTTCCATCTACACACGCTTTCTCGCCGAGAAAAAAGAAGAGGACGCACAAAAAACTTTCTCGGTAATCATCACCGTAATGACAGTGATCCTGGCGATCGGCATTGTTATCGCCGAAATCTTCACCCCACAGCTGACCGCCTTCTGGTTCAAAGGATTCACCCAGCAGCAACTGGATTTATGCAACCACCTCACGCGTATTCTTCTGCCCGCCCAACTGTTTTTCTATGTGGGCGGCGTGGTTTCGGCGGTGCTTCTGGCGCGGCGGCTGTTCTTGCTGCCGGCTCTCGGGCCGCTCATTTATAACGTTTCCATAATTCTGGGTGGGGTCTTCTTTTCGCGCTCCCTAGGAATCTCCTCACTGGCCTATGGGGCGGTCTTCGGCAGTTTCGGAGGGATTTTCCTGATCAGCGCGATCGGCGCGGTGCGCGCCGGCGCGGGTTACCGCATTTCATTCGATGTACACAATCCGGCATTCCGCGAATGGGTGCGGCTCTCTATTCCCCTCATGCTGGGATTTTCGATGGTCACGGTTGACGACTGGTTCCTTCGCCACTTTGCCGCCGGCAGCGCCGGAGACATCAGCCGTTTGAACTACGCCAAGCGCCTGTTTCAAGTGCCGATCGCGATTCTTGGGCAAGCGGCGGGCCAGGCGTCGTTCCCGTTCTTCGCGCGCCTATTCAGTGAAAAGCGTATGGGCGAGTTTGCCAGCACGGTCAATAACTCGGTCTCGCGCCTGGTCGCCTGGTCTCTGCTGGCCGCGAGCTTCATGATGAGCACGGCGTTGCCGCTGATTGATCTTGCCTACCGGCGCGGACGCTTTCACTTCTCTGATTCGCAGGAGACGGCAGCTTACTTTTTCTGGTTCTCGCTTTCGCTCGCCCTGTGGTCGGCGCAAGCGCTATACGCTCGTGCGTATTACGCTTCCGGCAATACGCTGGTGCCTATGATTGCGGCAACGATCATTACCGCCGGGTCATTCCCCATGTACGCAGCGCTGTTTCGTGCGCTGTCCACCAGCGGATTGGTAATTGCTTCCGATCTGGCCATTACCGCCAACTGCCTGGTGATTGCCGTTTTGCTGCACCGAAACAAGCTGGTTTCTCTCTGGGGGTTGCAGTGGGCTGAGTTGGGCAAAGCAGCGCTTACCGCGGTGGTGGCAGGGCTGCTGAGTTATCGTATTGCGAACATGGTGGCCGAGGGCAGCCGCTGGGACGACGTCAAAGCGCTCGGGTTGGGATCTATTACCTGGGCCGCGGCGGTGGCGGCGGGATTGTGGCTCACACGTTCGAAATTGTTAAGGCAACTGCGTCGCAGCCGGGCAGCCGCAGTTTAGATTATGAGAGTCGTCGGCTGACCCTGCATGATTGTTCTACTGCGGGGCGGTCGTGAGGGCATGGTTTCCGGATCGCAGGTCCTTGCCGAAGATAACTGCTACGCCGAGTCCCAGAACACGGACCTTCGCTTGCACTCCAACATCGCACAGCCATTTGTGTGAGCCGAGTGCGGGCGAATCATCAGCAATCGCGCCCGTGTCCACGAATGGTCCGATCTTCAACCCAATCCCCGATTTGTGGAAGACGTTCTTGTCGAGGTCCCAGTTGGAAATAAAATAGCGGCGGCCCATCGGGCCGCTGCCCTTTTTTCCATCGCGTGTGGTCTCGTGAGCGCGCATCCATAGATCGTTGTCGCCCAGCATTCCCAGGGCGAAAAACTCATCCACCGGTGGATCGCCGAAAGTCCGGCCCGCGAGGATGCGATGCTGAATTTCGTAATCGTCGCCTTCGGCGCGCGGCAGCCAGTGGAAACGCAAAACCCCCTGCAGCTTCACAAAGGAATGCTCGGGCTCCGACCAGATGCGTCCGACCTCAAATGACGCCGTTGAGCTGAAGTCCATCCGCTTTTCCGGCAGGCGCCAGAGGTCAACGTTCAAGCGGTCTCGCTGCTTCAGCTGAAATCCCTCAGCCAACAGGCCGCCAGTCAACGCCGAGCCGGGAGCGACGCTGCGAAAGTCACGATGCGAAAGCTCCGCACCTGCCGACCAGTCCCAGCGCCCGCTGGAAAACGAAGTGAAATCTGCGCTGACTGCTTCTCGGCGCAGATTGAAACTGCCCAACTCTTCGGCTGGCCCCGCGAATGAGGTGAGCAGATTCCAGTTCTCATTGCGCAAATCCAGCCCGAGGCGATAGTGCCGCTTGGCGCCGCTGAACGGTCCTGAAATGCTGGCTTGGGCCCTGCGCTTTTGCGCATCCCAGCGAAACCTGGATTCGATGTTCACCGCCTCGCCGCGAAGGTTGAAGTATTCAGGCGTTACAGTTTGCGCGGGCAGGCCGCGAAACAGGTGCAACAAAATTTCCTCCGCGCCGTGGCCCCAGCCGTCGCGTTCCTGATTGCGGAGAATCACATCGAAAGCGCCGTCCGGCCGGGCCAGCAGGTCAAACCGAAATTCTGAAAAGATTCCCAACCCGCGCACACGGGCTTCGCTGGTCAGTAAGTCGGGCAGCTCGAGCGTACTCGCTGGCGAAAAGGCCAATGCGTGATCGAGCAGTGCGGGATTGATTCGTGGCGCGGGATCTGGCATCACCGCCGAAATTCGTGGTTTTCCTACGCGGTTCCAGTACTTCAGAGCGGCTTCCAGATTTCCTTCGAGAAAATACACGCTCGCCAGGAAATTATTCGCGTAAGAATCATCGGGCGCCAACTCGAGCGCACGGCGCAATTGTGCGGCAGCCGCGGGGTAGCGCTTTTGCTTGAACTCCACTCCGGCCAGTTCAACTGGAAAGCGTTCATCGCGCGGCTTGAGTCGGCTTCCTTCCTGAAAAACGCGCTGAGCATCATTCCAGCGCTCCAACCGCGCCAGCGCGGTGCCGTAGTAGAAATCGAGATCGGCGGTCCTCTTTGGCAGCGACTCCGCTGCGCTAACGGCATCAAGCCATCGCCCTTCAGCGATCATTTGTTTAATTTGGGTCAGCTTTTGATCTTCAGCCGCTTGGCTGCGCAGGCATGGCATCAAACAGCAACCGAAGAACACGAGGATGCACGACGTTCGGATCAGCGGGTTTCCGGCTGCGGCAGCGCTAGCAACGTCCATTTTCCGGCGGCGCTCCATTCCCGTGCGAAGCCCGCCTGGTCCAGATGGAGCAGTTTGCGTTGAGCGGGATCGTTCACCACGACCAGCTTGTTCTCCCAATCCAGCCCAACCAAAACCACAAAGTGCAGCGCCTCGCCGATAGCGGGCTTCAGGGCAACGATAAGTGGCCGTCCCTTCGCCAGGTGCTCCTTTAGGTCAGCAATTTCGCCGCGAAAGGCGAAGGTTTGAAAACCCTGATGCTGGAGATATCGCTCCAGATCCGAAGCGTAAATGCCGTGGCCCGCCTTCGAATAGAGGGTACGCTGAATTTCAGGAGCATTCACCGTGGTTTCGGCTTCAATCGCAGTCTTTCCCTGCTGCTGCAGCCAATACTGCATCACCATGGCGATGCTCGCCGCCCCGCATCCGTCTTTCTCCTGCTTCACGAAAGGGACGTCAAGCCAAATACCCGCAGGACTCTCGGCGGCGAGTACGCCGCAAAGAAGGCAGACCACAACGCCGAGTCTGGCCACTGGCCACGGCAAAGCTGGCTCCTAGCGCACGGCCACGATAATCAGAATGAGGACAGCCACCGCGAGAATGATCAGGATCAGGTCCCGGTCACCCAGCGTTCCAGCGGCGAAATCGGCCTGGGCCTTCTGGGCCCGGCTCGCTAGTTGCGCCAGTTCAGCGTCACTCAGCGATGCCACCCCATTCCTCACCTGCTCGGGATTCATATGAGCGGAGCGCAATGCGTTCTGGGCGCGGTCAGATGAAAGAAATTGCCTCACCGTTTCCAGATTGTGCCGCCGTGCCTGGCTGGCGGTGACGAGCTGAGCCTGCAGGTCCGAGGGGCTGACGACGTGCTCCGCCGCCTGCGCCATAAGGCTTCGCGGCACCGAGAAAATTGTGACGAGCATGCAAGCAATCACTACGCGGGCGGACTGCTTTACGTCAAAGTGCATGAGCTGAAACCTCCGATTCATTCTGGGCCAGAGGATGTTCCTAATATACCGAAGCGGTTGGATGCAGGGGAGTGGGTGGGGGGTTTCTATCGAGTGTCGAGCAGGGATGGTTTTTGCCCGTTCAGTTTGCGCCATTCGACAGATTAACGCAGGGCTTGGCCATGTTCTGCCGCACGACGATTCACAGCTCTTGCACCCGCTTCTGCAGTTCGCGAGCTATCCACTCGGGATCGCTGTCCCGAGGAAACAGCACCGGCTTTCCAATCTTGACCTTCACTTGCCCCGGAAGAGCGAACCGGCGCCCTGCTGCTTTTACTTCGAAGAGGCCGTCAATCCGCATGGGCACGATAGGGATTTTGAGATTATTTGCCAGCAGCCCGATGCCGGCGCGGAACGGATTCAGTTTGCCGTCGGTAGTGTGGCGGCCTTCGGGGAATACCAGAATACTGTAGCCGCGATCCACCGATTCGCCAGCGTACGCGAAGCTCTCACGGAACCCGGCTTGCCGTGGCAGAGGGAAAAGATTGAGCAATGAGACCCCGAGTACCCAGCCTACGCGGTCGTAGATTCTGGCCAGAAGATTTCGTCCGGGCGGCGACGTGCGCAGCGATTCCAGCGTCTCACCGCCCGCGGCGGTGGCCAGACGATTCCGCAGGCGATAAGGCAGTGCCCGCACAACGAACCCTACATCCACATGGCCGATATGATTGCAAATCACCAGCACCGGCCCTTTGACGCTCGTCAAGTTCTCTCGCCCGTCAATATGCGGCCAACCTAGAAGAAACACCGAGGGCAGCAACAGACCGTAATTGCTCAGAAAACGCAGCCAGGTTACAGGCCAGCGCTGCACCCACGCGGGATAATGATACTTCGCCCGCGGCGGCAGTTCCCCCTGCAGCATGCGCTCCAGATCGCGGACGGTGTTGATCGCGGCAAACTGAGTCTCACTAAGGTCAAGCTGGTAGCGGTCTTCAAGCGCGCTCAGCAGTTCGACCCGGTCGAGCGAACTGAGATTAAGGTCGGTATCCAGATTGGCGGCAGCCGGCAATTGCGAAGCCGCTCGCCCGGTCGCCCGCGAAATGATCGCCGCCAGACCTGAAGCCACTGCCTCGGAGGACTTTCCCGCCCGCTGTTCCAACACAAGTTTCTGAATTGCATTCTTCAGCGGCTTCTGCGTCGAGGTGCGCGGGAAATCTTCCTCCGGCCAAACGAACCACGCGCGCATGCGCTGATAATCTGCCAGCGTTTCGTTCGCCCGCCGTACAACCTCGGCAGCATCGCCATTGGCGCGCAAAATCAAAACCGCGCAGGGCTCGGCGTTGCCGGCTTGCGGCAACGCAATCACGACGCAATCTTTCACTTCCGCCTGGCGCCGCAACGCCGCCTCCAGGTCATCGGGATACACATTCATTCCCGCCGGCGTGACGATCACGTCCTTCTTGCGGCCTTTGAAATAAAGATGGCCCTGTTCATCAAGTTCCCCGACATCGCCGGTGCTGTACCATCCTTCCTCGCCAGCCACTGGCTTGAGCTGGTCGCCGCTCCAATATCCTGAAGCTATGCCGCTGCCGCGAACCAGAATTTCGCCGTCCGGCCCCAGCTTCACCTCGCGTCCCGCGAGCACCTTGCCGATGGACCCTTTGCCCAGCCGGAAGGGATGATTCACACTGATCAGCGAAGTCGTCTCCGTGAGCCCATAACCCTGGATCACCGCAATGCCCAATCGCCCCCAGAATTCTTCGGTCACCCGATCCAGCGCCGCGCCTCCGGAGATGAAGGCCCAGAACTTCCACCCGAATTGCCGTCGCACCCCACGGAACATCCACGCCCGGCGAAGAAAATGCTTGTTTTCTGAAGCGCGAAAGCGCCGCTGAAACTTCTCCAGTTGTCCCGCGTCTTCCAGGTCGCGCTTTACTTTCTCTTTCAGCGACTGCAGCACCCGCGGCACCGAGACCAGGACCGAAACCCGCTCCCGGTGGATGGTGCTGATCACTTCCCCAGGCTTGAGCGATTCCTGAAATACAACTGCGCCGCCGAGCAGGGGCGGTAGAAAGATCCCCAGGAACTGCCCGAACACATGGCTAAGCGGAAGCAGGTTCAGAAAGCGCACCGGATGAAAGAATCGTTCGTACTTCAAGTATTTCTGAATCTCGTTTTCGAGCGGTGCAACGTTGCCCAGCACATTGCCATGGCTTATGACGACGCCCTTCGGTTCGGCCGTGGTTCCGGAGGTGAAAACAATCTCCAACGGATCTTCGAGGCTGATCGAGGCCACGGGAACGGGTTCTGCCGAGTAATGCGCGAGCGACTCCCGCAGATCTCCGAGCAGAACCGCCGGAATCTTGGCCGCATTTTCCCCAGCCGCGTTATCTTGCGCATGCTCGCGCGAACAGACCAGCAACTTGGCCGCTACTTGCCGTGCCACGCGAAATGCGAAGTCCCGAGACGCAGCATCGTCCATGGGCACGACCACTGCGCCCCGCAGCGCGCAGCCAAAAAAAACGCTCACCCACTCCCCGGAGTTCGGCCCCCATAGCAAAACCCGATCACCCTTGCCTATGCCGCGCTCGTGCAACGCGCGCGCAAAACGAAACGCAGTTTCGGCCACCTGCCGGTAGCTCCATCGGTCGCTGCGATATCCGCGCCGTTGTATGTAGGCACATTCCCGCCCCAGCCGGAGAAAATCCTCCAGGTAATCGGTGACAGCGCGGCGTTCCATGGTCAACAATCTACACTCTTCAGGGCCGGAAACGGCGGGGCGGCGGGATGATCGCGCCTGCCACCTTTTCCCCCCGGCCTTGCCTTAGAATTTCGCTGTTTGAAGTTGCAGCACCGGTCTTGGGTGCTTCCAGGCTAGAGACTTTGGCCTGCTCTGCTATGGATTCGTTCGCGGGCCCGCGCGGAGGGATCAAGTTTCGCAATGAGCATCGTCCTGTGGAAGGTTCTCCGGCTCATGCCGAAGCCCATGCTCTTACTTGTGCTGTCTCTGCTGATGGTCGCGCTGGCACGCGCCTAACGGCAAGCCTGCTGAACCCTTGAGGAGCGGTCGTTCTTGGCGTCCTTTGAGCACTTCGCGGTTAAGGCTTTAACAGAATGGTCACCGCGCCAAACCGACTGTGGCCAAAGAAGCTCTAGCTATCCATCGCCCTGCGCAGCGCGGCTCGAGCCAGCAGACGCGTGGAATCCAAGGTCGGAAGCGGCGAAGAATCAGGCGTTACCAGCAAGGGAATCTCGGTGCAGCCGAGGACCACAGCGTCGCAGCCCTCGCCAGCCAACGCCCGAATTACCTCAACCAAATACGCCAGCGAGCGTGAAGTGAACTCTGCGTTCACCAGTTCGTCGAAAATAATCTGGTTGATTCTCTTGCGCTGCTCCGGACCCGGAATGCGGTACTCGAGTCCCGCAGCTTTGAGCGCTTCCGGATACACCGGCCCTTCCATCAGGTACTGTGTGCCCAGCACGGCCAGCCGCTTGTGCCGGCAGCGCACTGCTTCTTTCGCCACCTCCCGCGCAATATGCAGCCACGGCCGCGGCGAGCGGTGCTCCACCAGATCGAACGCTTGATGAATAGTGTTATCGGGACATATCAAAAACTCCGCGCCGGCCCGCGCCAGCTTGTCGGCCGACGAGAGCATCAATTCCGCCACACCCGCCCAGTCATTGCCATAGATGCATCGCATGTACTCCGCCAGGCAGTGGGTATGCAGGGAGACCTCGGGATGGCCGTGCTTGCCCATGAGAGCGGCGCCTTCTAGGCAGATGGTGCGGTAACAAAGCGCCGCACCCTCAGCGCTGCAGGCCACAATGCCGATGTGTTGGGAGGAAAAACTCGCCATGCGAATCGGTCCGCTCACATGCTACCAACGCGCAAGTGTGAATCGGAAGTTGAGAACTCAGAACTGCTACCCGCTCGAAAAAATCCCTTGAAGGGCGGCCCTTACCGCCGCGCACTCACCGCATCAAACAAGTTCAGAAACTCCAGCTTCTTCTCCGCAGGCAAGAAAGACGCCTCAAACGAATTGCGCGCCAGCTCCCGCAGATGCTCATCGCTGAAGCCGAAAGTTTCCTGCGCCAGCGCATATTCCCGCGTCAACGATGTGCTGAACATCGCCGGATCGTCCGTGTTCAGCGTGAGCATGACGCCGTGGTCGAAATAATTTCTCGCGGGATGTTCGGCCAGCGTTCGGCAACAGCCGGTGCGCAAATTGCTGGTAAGGCAGATCTCCACCGGAATCTGCCGCTTGGCCAGTTCCTCCACCAGTTCCGGATCTTGCCAGGCGGTAAGCCCGTGGCCGATACGTTCGGCGTGAAGATTGAGCGCGCCCCAAATTGATTCCGGCGTGCCATTCTCTCCGGCGTGGGCCGTGAGGCGCAGGCCATGGTCAGCGGCATAGGCGTAGACTTCGCGAAAAAGTTCTGGCGGCCCTTTCTCCTCATCGCCGCCAATTCCAATGCCCGCGACATTGCGATCATGATAAAGAACAGCAAGCTCGAAGACTTTCTGCGCGGCATCAGCTCCGAACTGTCTGACCGCGTCGAAGATCCATAGCAACGAAATGCCGAAATCGCCCTCGCCGCGCTGGCGGCCTCGTTCCAGCCCTTCGAAAATCGGGCCGAACTCCTGTTTGCGCCACAGGCACACGCCTACTGAGACATAAACTTCCGCGTGCAGAATGTTTTCCGTCTTCAGAGCTTCCATCAGGTGGTAGGTAATGAGTTCGTAATCGTCGGGGGCTTGCAAATACTCGGTGACCGTCTTAAACGCCGTCAGGAAACCACTGAAGTCGGCATATTGGTACAGCCGCTCGATCTCCGCCAGGCTTCCATTCCGGCCGTGCCGTTTCCTCAGCTCAAGCAGTGTAGCGGGTTCGACTGAGCCTTCCAGGTGCAGGTGCAGCTCTGCCTTAGGGAGTGAAGTCAGGAAGGTACTGTCACCCGAACTCATACTTTGATTCTAGCTAAGAGGGAAGGATCGTGCGTAGAGAGAATATCTATTTCGCGCGGCAGCTCATTCGCGATCGCAGAGTCAAGGCGGCTATTTCGGACTATCGCGATGCACGACCTTGATGCGATATCCCGCCTTCCGCAAGCGCAGCGCGACTTCCTCAGCGATCATCACTGAGCGGTGCTTGCCGCCAGTGCAGCCGAAGGCGATGGTCAAGTAACTCTTGCCCTCGCGGATGTAGTGTGGCAACAGATACACCAGCAGCTCGGAGATCCGCTGAATAAACTCGCGGGTCTGAGGGAACGAACGAATATATTTCGCCACCTTGGGATGGCGGCCGGTGAAATCGCGGAACTCCGGCACGAAATGCGGGTTAGGCAGAAAACGCACGTCGAACATGAGGTCGGCGTCTTCGGGAACTCCCTGCCGAAAGCCGAAGCTCACGCACGAAACCAAAATGCCTTTGTTGGCTTCCTGCTTATGGAAGCGGTCAGTAACGTAGGCCCGCAGTTCGTGAACATTGAATTTTGAAGTGTCAATCACCAGGTCGGCCACGGCACGGATGGGCCGCAAGTGGCGCCGTTCGGCCGCCAGCGACGCCTTGACCGTAGAATTCACGCCCAGAGGATGCGGCCGCCGGGTTTCGCTGTAGCGCCGCAGCAGTACCCCTTCTTTGGCTTCCAGGTAAACCACGCGGGTAGGCAGGATGCGTTTCAGCGAGCGCAAAATCCCCGGCAGTTCACCGAGCTGCGCTCCCTCGCGCACATCCACCACCAGCGCCGTGCGCTCAATCTCCGCCGATTGCACCACTAGGTCGGCAAAGCGGGGAATCAACCCAACCGGAAGATTATCCACGCAGTAGTAGCCAAGGTCTTCGAAGGCCTTCAGAACCGAGGCCTTTCCCGACCCGCTCATGCCGGTGATGATCACCAATTCCCCCGGGCCCCGGCCGTCGTGATGGCCCGGCAGGTGCGCTTCCGGGTGCGGCGATAGGATAGGTTTCGGCGGCGCCATCGTACAGAGATGTTAACAGGGAACGCGCCGGGCTGGCTGAACGAAAAGCCATAGGGACGGCAGAATCTGTTACGCCGCCCCGCCCCGGTTGGACGCCAGCGGTGCGGTCATCGGCGGCGCTCAGTTTCGCGCAAAATTACCACGAAATGCCGGCCGCCAAAGGTGAATCCCTGCTCGATGACGCCGGTAACCGCCAGGCGGGCGTCAGCCCCAGGGATGCCGTAGCGCTCGCTGAAGACCCATATGCGGCCAGTGCCGTCGTCCACTTCAAATACGCCGCTGCCCATCGCGCCGAATGAATTTGTAACCCGCCCGGCGACGGTGACCTCGCGGCCGGCATAGCGTCCAGGATCGCGCTTGATGTCGTTGACGTAGACGCGCGCCGGACAAGCCGCCAGCAGCAAAGTGCCTGCGGCCAGCAACACAGTACAGAGAATTCGTGTAGATGTTCTCAGCATGCAATCCTCCCAGAGCTGCGTTTCCCAGTCAGGGCTGTGCCGTTCGACGCGGCCATCTGTGGCTGCGGTGGCTCTTTCTAGGGAACACCGGCGCTGAGAAAAGGTTGCGCCGCGGAATGTGGGGCGGGCGCCCTCGCCCGCCACCGCCGGACACCGGAATGACTTTCGAAGTACGTTTGACCCTAACGTTCGCGGGCGAGGGCGCCCTCCCCACACTCCCCCTCATGTTATCTTGGATTTTCATGTCTCCGGCGCGTCAGGAGTTGCTGCGATTGCTGGCCACGAAGTCCTTCCGGCTGGGCGAGTTCAAGCTCTCCTCCGGCGGCACCAGCGACTACTATATTGACTGCCGCACCACCACACTGGACGCGCGTGGCGCGCAGCTTGCAGGCCAGGTTTTTCTGGAAGAAATTCGCCAGCGCAACTGGAAGCCGCAAGCCATCGGCGGCCTGACCATGGGCGCAGACCCGATCGTTGTAGCGGTGGCCGTAACCAGCGGCCACCTCAACGGCTTTCTGGTGCGCAAAGCCGAGAAGCAGCACGGCACCGGGCAGCGCATCGAAGGTTTCCGCGAAAAGGGCGCGCGCGTGGTGATCGTGGACGACGTCTGCACCACCGGCGCGTCCACGGTAAAAGCGATCGAAGCCGCGCGCGAATTTGGTTTCGACGTCGTGGGCGCAATGTGCCTGGTAGAGCGCGAAGAGGCGAAGGGCCGCGGCAACGTAGAAAGGGCAGCAGCGCCGGCGCAGTTTGTCGCCGTGTTCACTGCGAACGATGTGCGACAAGAGCATTTGGCACTTGGCATTTAGTATTTGGCCGCAAGTAGCTGGGCCATTCCCCAGGCAGAAGGGCCAATTGCCAATTGCTCAAGGCCAACGACCAACGGCTAATGACTAACGACTAACCTGACGACTGACGACCAACGACTGACGACTAATCAATGATTCAAACCCTCGAATGGACCAACTCCGGTGTCCGCTTCCTTGACCAGACCAAGCTGCCCACGGAAGAAGTGTACGTAACCTGTACGACGCACGAGCAAGTGGCCGACGTGATCCGCAACATGGTGGTCCGCGGCGCACCCGCCATCGGCGTGGCTGCAGCCATGGGTATCGCCCTGGGCGTGAAGAATTCGAAAGCCGAGACCCCAGGCGAATTGAAAAAAGATTTCGACCGCATCTGTGACATCATCGGCAAAACCCGCCCCACCGCCGTGAATCTCTTCTGGGCAATCCGCCGCATGAGCGACAAGTTCGAGACCCTGCGCGTGCGCCCGCTGCCGCAGATCAAGCAGGCGCTCATCGAAGAGGCGCAGCACATGCACGCCAAGGACATCGCTGCCAACCAGGCCATGGGCCGCCATGGCGCCACCCTCATGCCCGCCAGCGGCGGCGTGCTCACTCACTGCAATGCCGGCGCGCTGGCCACTTGCGGATACGGCACGGCGCTGGGAGTGATCCGCGCGGCAGTGGAGCAAGGCAAAAAAATTCACGTCTACGCCGATGAAACGCGCCCCTTCCTGCAAGGCTCGCGGCTCACCGCCTGGGAGTTGATGAAAGACGGCATTCCCACCACCGTGATTTCCGACAACATGGCTGGCGCCATGATGCTGCAAGGCAAGATCGGCGCAATCGTAGTGGGCGCCGACCGCATCGCCGCCAACGGCGACGTGGCCAATAAGATCGGCACCTATTCGGTCGCAGTGCTTGCCAGAGAGCACGGAATTCCCTTTTACGTGGCGGCTCCGTTTTCCACGATTGATATGGAAACCGCGGAGGGAAGCAAAATTCCCATCGAGCAGCGCAACGCGAAGGAAGTGACGCATATCGCCGGAAAGCAGATGGTGCCCGACGGCGTTGCAGTCGAGAATCCTGCGTTTGATGTCACGCCGGCCAAGTACGTGACCGCCATCATCACCGAGCGGGGCATCGCCCGCGCGCCGTATAACGATTCGCTGCGTGGACTCCAGGAAGCCGTGGTGGGAGCTTAAGTTGCTTAGCAGGAAATTCTTTGCCACGGATTGACGTGGAGATCCGTGGCGTTGAAGTTTCTCGATTTTCAGAAAGGACGATTCTTTTGCCGCTGACGAAACCAACGCCGAGTACCAGATATCTTTTGATCGCAAGAGCACTCGTAGCGATTTTGCTCCTGCTGGCCTCCTGCGCGGCAAGCGCAGCTCCCGCCAAAACCAAGTACCTGGTCTTTGTCGGCACCTACACCGCCGACACCACGAGCAAAGGCATCTACGCCTACAGTTACGACGCCGCTACTCACCAGCTTGCGTCCCTCGGCGTCGCCGCAGAGACCGCCAATCCATCTTTCTTGGCCGTGCACCCCAACCATCGTTTTCTCTACGCGGTCAATGAACTTTCCGATTATCAGGGCAACAAAACCGGAGGCGTCAGCGCCTTCTCTATTGATCACGCAACCGCCAAGTTGACCTTCCTGAACGAAGTTCCTTCCGGCGGCACCGATCCCTGCTACGTCAGCCTCGACAAAACCGGCAAGTACGTTTTCGTCGCCAACTACACAAGTGGCAGCGTGTCGGTGTTTTCCGTGCTCGCAGACGGCCGTCTGGGCGAGCGCTCCGCCTTCGACCAGCACACCGGCCACGGCGTCAACCCCAAGCGCCAGGAGGGTCCGCACGCCCACTCAATTGACCTTTCGCCCGACAACCGCTTCGCCATCGTGGACGACTTGGGCCTCGACGAAGTGATGGTCTACCGCTTCTCGGCCGCCAAGGGAACGCTCGCGCCGAACAATCCGCCCTACGCCACAATAGAGGCCGGGAGCGGCCCGCGCCACTTCACTTTTGCGCCAAACGGAAAGTTCGCCTACGTCATCAGCGAGATGAAATCAACGGTGACTGCGTTCTCCTACGACCCCAAGGCCGGCGCGTTGCACGCGCTGCAGACTGTCTCAACTCTTCCCCAGGATTTCTCTGGCCAAAACGACGACGCCGAAATTCACATCCATCCCAGCGGCAAATTTCTTTATGCGTCCAATCGCGGCAGCGACAGCATCACTGTTTTTGCCATCAATCCTGCAAAAGGCACGCTCACCCTGGTGGAGAACGTTCCAACCGGTGGCAAGACACCTCGTAATTTCGTGATTGATCCCACGGGCGCGCGCCTGTTTGCGGCGAATCAGGACTCCAACAACATCGTGGCCTTCAGCATTGATTCGCAAACCGGGCGGCTCACGCCCACTGGGCAGGTGTTTGAGGTCGCCTCGCCGGTGAGCATTTTGTTTGTCGAGAATTGAAATGCAGCGGCCGGCACCCAGCGTAAATCTGTCATCCCGGCCGCAGCCGGAACGAATGCGACGGCGGAGTGGAGGGACCTGCTTCTATGGGTGCTCCGTGTGCTAGCAGAAGCAGGTCCCTCCACTGCGCTCGGCTCGCTTCGCTCACCTCGCTCCGGTCGGGATGACAGATTTGTTTAGCACATCCTCCATCATGCATTCCGTCACGCAATCGCAAACTTCCTTCTCCAGCGGCGGCAGGCAGATCACTCTAGACTGCTTCCTGCCCGCGGCCGCCAGCCGGCGCTTTCCCGCCATCGTGAGCTTGCACGGCTTCCATGGCGGGCATGCCAGCATGGCGGCGCCATCTGAGGAACTGGCGGCCGAAGGTTTCGCGGTCTTTGTTCTGCACTACTTCGATCGCACGGGGCCTGTGGAAGCAAACCGGGCAACACTGATAGTCCATTTTCCCGCTTGGATGAAGACCTTGTGGGACGCCATCACCCACGTAGCCCGCCGTCCCGAAGTGGACTCCCAGCGCATCGGCCTGCTCGGCTTTTCGCTCGGCGCCTACCTCGCGCTTTGCAACGCTTCTATTGACGGGCGAGTGCAGGCGGTGGCGGAGTATTTTGGCGGATTTCCCAAAGAAATGAACTTCTTCATGCGCCGCCTTTGCCCGTTGCTCGTGCTGCACGGCGATGCCGACCCGGTCATTCCAGTGGCGGAGGCCTATTACGTGCAAGAGCTGGCGGCCAGCAGGAAGGTCGCTTGCGAGCTGCACATATATCCCGGCGCCGGCCACGAGTTTGAGGGAGACGCAAGGCAGGATGCCGCGTTGCGGACCTTGCATTTCTTCAAGAAATATCTCGGTGATGAAGTTCTATCGTGAAGGCTGCAGGAATTCTGTGCCGCCGGAACCCGCACAACCACGCCAAATAACAAATTAGTGGTTTTTGATCCGTGAAAATCCGCGAAATCCGTGGCTCTGAAGTTTTGTAGATTGGGGCGGGATAAGTCCCGCCCCACAGGAATTACTCCGCGGCTTCTTTCTCGATCACCACTTTCAGGTGGGTGGTCACATCTTTATGCAGCTTGATGGGCACGGCAAATTCCCCCAGCGCCTTCAGCGGCTCATGCAGCTGTATTTTGCGGCGGTCTATGTTGAAGCCCTTTTTCTCCAGCGCCTCGGCGATGTCGCCGGAGGTGACCGAACCGAAAAGCTGGTCCTGCTCGCCCGATTTGCGGGTGAAGGAAACCGAGAGTCCTTCGAACTGTTTCGACAATTCCTCGGCCTGCGCCTTCTCCTTGGCGGAGCGGCGTAATGTGGCGGCCTTCATCTGCTCGATTACAGTCTTGTTGCCCCTGGTGGCTTCAATGGCCAGCTTGCGCGGCAGCAGAAAATTGCGCCCGTAGCCCTCCGCGACCTTCACCACGTCCCCGCGGCTGCCCAGCTTGGCGACGTCTTCTTTCAGTATGACTTCCATGAGATATGACTCTCCTATCAGAATTCTTTTCCACCGATTCACGCGGATTTTCGCGGATCAAAAACAATCCAATAAGAACTCCGCGTTCATCTGCGTTTATCCGTGGAGCGAAGTTAATCGCGAAGTTAAGAAGCCCGCCCAGCAAACGGCAGCAAAGCGATGTTGCGCGCCTGCTTGATGGCGGTGGACAACCGCCGCTGGTGGGGCGTGCAGACCCCGGTCAACCGCCGCGGCACAATCTTGCCGCTTTCCGCCACGAACTGTCCCAGCAGGCGGTAGTCCTTGTAATCAATGGCGTCAATCTTCTCCACGCAAAACTTGCAAACTTTCTTGCGACGGAAAAACTTGCGGCCGCCATCGCGCGCTCCGGGGCCGCCAGGCCCGCCGGGACGCGGCCCGCGCCGCTCACCGCGATCAGGACGGTCACCGCCCCCACCGCCGGAACTCGATTCAGATGTTGCTGATCTGCCTTCGTCTGCCATAATTCTCCCCTTAAGGTCGTTAGTCGGTGGTCGTTAGTCTTTAGCCAAATTCCAAACCTCTGGCGCATGAGTCTGACCGCTGTCGCTAACGACCAACGACTAACGGCCAACGATTACGCAGTTACCGCAGTTTCGCCGCCGCCTTCCGGCGCCGCCGCTGCCGGGACTGCTGCCGGCGCAGGCGCGGCCTTGCGGTGGGCGTCACGGATCTTCTTCACTTTGTCCAGCCGCTTCTGCTCCTCGTCAATGCGCACGGTCAGGAACTTGATCACCTGTTCGGTCACGCGCAGGCGGCGCTCCAATTCATGCATGAGGTTGCCTGCGCCTTCGACGGTCAGCAGCAGGTAAATCCCCTCATGAAAGCGGCGCACCGTGTACGCCAGCCGGCGCTTGCCCATGCGGTCCATCTTCTTCAGCGCCCCGCCCGACGAGGTGATCGTGGTCTCCAGCGTGGAGATCAGTTTGTCCTGGTCTTCCTCCGTCATGTCGGGGCGGACGATAAACATCAGTTCATAAGTACGGTTCATGTGTGGGTTCCCATCTGCCACGGATTTCGCGGATGAGCACGGATCAAAATCAAATCCGATGTGCATCCGTGAAAATCCGCGGCTATTCTTCTTCTTCGGCGGCATTCTTCCGGTTAAACCGGTTCATCGCCGCCGCCACGCCTTCGGCCAAAATTACCTTCACCGCTTCCGCCGCCCGGTCGAGCACTTCATCCACCACCTTGAGCTGCGCCTTGCGGAACGGCCGCAAAATCTCACGTTCCGGCGCTATCCCCAGGCGGATGCGCACAATTTCCTGCGTCCCCATCGCCCCGATGATGGACTGCATCCCCTTGTGCCCCGCCGAACTGCCGCGCTGCCGGATGCGCATCCCGCCCAGCGGCAAATCCAGCTCGTCGTAAATCACCACCAGGTCCTGCTCGGGCCGGACTTCATGTTTCTCCGCCAATTCCCGCACCGACACGCCGCTCAGGTTCATGAACGTCTCGGGCTTGGCCAGCAGGACCGTCTCCGCGCCGATCTCTACGCGGGCAGTGAGCGCGCGGGCCACCCGGTTTCTCACTTCCACCCCGCAGTCGCCAGCGATGCGGTCAATAGCGAGAAACCCCATATTGTGGGGCGTGAACTGGTATTCGATTCCCGGGTTGCCCAGCCCGACGATCAGTTTCACCGCTTCTCCTCTGTGTTCCTCCGCGTCCTCTGTGGTTCGTCCCAAAGACCCACATCAACCACGGAGGACACGCCGGACACAGAGGACCAAAGCTACTTCTCCTTCTTTTCTTTCTTCTCGGGCTTCTCCGCGGAAGCTTCGGCGCCTTCTTCGCCCTCGGCCTCCTGCTTGCCCTTCTTGATGACTTCCGGTTCGGCCGGCGCCGCGCCCGCTTCCGCAGCCACAGCTTCGGGAGCCGCCACCACTTCCTCTTTCACCGTGGTGATGTGCACCACCGGCTGGTTGGCGTCAGTCAGGAAGCGTAGCTTGTCGCTGTGCGGCAAATCCGAAACCCGCAGCACCGTGCCGAACACCAGGTGGCTGACGTCTGCCTCAATCGAACTCGGAATATCCCCCGGCAGGCACTCGACTTCCACCTCGCGCGCAATCAGCTCAAGAATTCCACCCTGCTGCTTCACCCCTGCCGCTTCGCCTTTCAGCGTAATTGGCACCATGACCCGCAGCTTCTGGTCCATGGCAATGCGCTTCAGGTCAATGTGCAGCAGCGAGCCTTTCACCGGCTCGTATTGCCAGTCCACGATCATGGCCTTGGTCTGCTCGCCGTCAAGCGCCAGGTCGAAGATGGTATTGTGGCCGGTCTTGGAGTGCAGGATGCGCGAAACCTGCTTCGGGTCCACGCTCACCGCCTTCGCTTCCTTGCCGGCGCCATACACCACCGCCGGGACCTTGCCCCCCGCCCGCACTCGCCGCGCATCGTTCTTATTGCCCGAAGTGCGCGACTGCGCCTCCAGTACGTTGCTTTCAGTTGCAGTAGCCATAACCCGTCCTTAGTCGTAGTCGTTGGTCCCTAGCAAAGGCTCGTCAGTCTTGGTGTTTTGCCAACGACCAACGACCGAGGGCCAACGACTACATAAATAACTTGCTCACCGAAGTCTCTTCGTGGATCGCCTGAATGGCCCGCCCAATCAAGCCGGCAACCGAACGCACGCGGATCTTCGGCTCCTTCTGTGCTTCCTCGCTGAGAGGAATCGTGTCGGTCACCACAACTTCCTTGAGGCATGACTGCGAAATGATCTCCACCGCCGATCCCGAAAGCACCGGATGCGAACAGCACGCGTACACCTCACGCGCGCCGTTCTCCATCAGCGCGCTGGCCGTCTTCACCAGCGTGCCGGCGGTATCAATCAGGTCATCAATCACCAGGCAACTGCGGCCGCTCACGTCGCCGATCACGTGCATCACTTCCGCCACGTTCATGTCCACACGGCGTTTGTCCACAATGGCCAGGGCCGAATCCATCTTCTTGGCAAAAAATCGCGCCCGCTCCACGCCGCCCGCGTCGGGCGAAACCACCGTCAAATCAGGCAAATTCAGCTTCTTGAAATAATCCACCAGCACCGGCGAGGCGAACAGCGGGTCCACCGGAACGTTGAAAAAGCCCTGAATCTGGGGCGCATGCGGATCAATCAGCAACGCCCGTCCCGCGCCCGCCGTGGTCAGCAAGTCCGCCACCAGCTTAGCCGAAATCGGGGCCCGCGGCTTGTCCTTGCGGTCCTGCCGCCCGTATCCGTAATACGGAATCACCGCCGTGATGCGCCGCGCCGAAGCCCGCTTCAGCGCGTCAATCATCAGCAGCAACTCCATCAAATGCTCGTCCACCGGGCGGCACGTCGGCTGCACCACAAACACATCCGCCCCGCGAACATTTTCCTGCACCTGGACATAAGCTTCGCCGTCCTTGAAACGCGTGACCAGCGCCTGGTTGCGCGCCAGCCCCAGGAACTCGCAGATGTCATCGGTCAGCTTTATATTGGCCGAGCCGCTGAAGATCTTGAACTTATCATCCATCCGTGCGCGATGCGGCTTGCGCTCCGGCTTCTCTTCCGGGCTCATATGCGCCTTTTTTTCGGTCGCAGGTGCAAGAGTTGCCATAGGAATCAGCCTTTGTCGTTGGCCGTTGGTCGTTGGCCGTTAGTCGTCGGCCTAACCTCGCATGCCGCCGCTCACATCATTAGGAGCCAACGACCAACGACTAATGGCCAACGGTTGGTCTCTGGCTGGGCCGCTAGGATTCGAACCTAGACAAAGTGCTCCAAAGGCACTTGACCTACCATTAGTCGACGGCCCAGTAGGTTGACGATTTTCAATTGCCGATTGACGATCTGGCTGGCGCTTCTAGTGTATCCTGCAGCCAAAAATCGGCAATCGAAAATTCTCACCCGCAAATCGTCAAACGAAAGTCTTCTTCCAGTACTGGGGCCGCGTCAGGGTGGTAGTTACCGCCGCCCTGATTCCGCCCTTGCGCAATCGTGCCACTGCTTTTTCCGCCGCCGCGCGCGACCCAAACAGCCCATACAGCGCCGAACCCGAACCCGAAAGCGAGGCATACCGCGCCCCCGCCCGTTCGAGCACACCCTTCACCTCGCGCAATTCGGGATGCTTAGGAAAGACGACCTGTTCAAAGTCGTTTTCGATCCCGGTACGGACGAGGTCGAGAAGCAGGGTCTCGGCCCGGCCCCTGCCGCTTGCAGGGACACCGGATAAAATCTTGGATTTCTGCCGTGCCTTCTTTTGTTCAGCGCCGTTCTGCTGAATCAGGCCGCTAAACCAAACAGCAAACTCGCGGCCAAGCTCAACCATTCTATCGGAGGGTGTGGAAGCCGTCAATTTGCCGCGGCCTTCCCTCACCGCCATGATTTTGGGTGGCGCAGCGCTTCCAGCGCTGCGATAAGCACTCGTTTCTGCGCCCGGCTTTAGCCGCTGAGGTGACTGTTCCATTTGAGACGCATCCCAATCCGCAAACGCCTGCGGAGTCGAAACCCCCACCTCCGGAGTCGCCACCACGCAAGCCACCGCCGGCAAATCCGGCAAGGGAAACACTTCCTCCCCATGCCCCACGCCCAAAACCGTCCCCCCAATCAAAAACAAAGGCAAATCTGACCCCACCTCAGCCGCCAGCCGCAACTTATCAGCCCAACTCAATTCCCGGCGAAGCGCCCGCTCCAACCCCAGCAGCGCCGCCACCGCATTCCCCGAAGCCCCACCCAACCCTCCCTGCACCGGCAACCGCTTCCCAATAGAGATGACCACCCGCCCCTGCGCATTAAGCGCCGCCAACGCACGCTCCACCATGCGATAGCAGGTATTCGACCCGTCGGCAGGCACCCGCGGATCGGCACAGCGAATCTCAATCCCCGACCCGCGCAACACCTCAACCCGAATCAGATCATGCAGCGCAATCGTCTGATAAACCGTCCGCAGCTCATGAAACCCATCCCCGCGCAAGGCCCCAATGCGCAACCCAAGATTAATCTTCGCGAAGGATCGGACCGTGACAAACATTGCACCCGCATTTAATCACACCGGCAATGATTCCCTTTGCGTTCTTTGCGCCCTTTGCGGTTAAGAGCAGCTTCCTGCGCTTTAAAGAAAACTTACCGGCGCAGAAAAGTTCCGGCTTCCCGGATCAAGCAAAATTTGCATATACTGCGGTGCCTTGAAAGCGCTACGAGAGTTCGATCCCCTCGCCGGTCTGCCCATCCTCCTGGAGCTGGCGACCCTGGCCGCCGTTGCGGTCACCGGTACGCGGGCATGGTTGAGAAGGCGCAAAGCCGTCGCTTGGCCTTCCACTCAAGGCGCCGTGCACGATTGCCGCACTTCGAGGGCAAAATATCGGGGATGGGTGTGCATCCTGAGCTATTCCTACGCCGCCCATGGCGAGTACTACTCCGGATCGCAGGCAATCAAAGCGCGGAACGAAAAGAAAGCTGATGAGCTGGCGTTGTTGTGGAAAGGACGATCGGTCATCGTTCGTTACAACGCGTCGGACCCCGCGTTGTCTGTCCTGCTGAAAGACGACCAGGTCGGCGGATTTGAGAACTGAAGCGAAACCTGCTTACCCCGCGGCACGAATTGTCATGCTGAGCGAAGCGAATCACCGATGCAGCTTGCCGCCGCCAGCAAAATGCATGGGAGGTTCCGCGAAAGTTTTTTGCGGGCGAGGGCGCCCGCGCCACACGGGCTTACCCTCTCCGCTTGTAATACACAGCAAACTCAAACCCCGGATTGGGCGGGAACAACTCCGCAACTTTTCTGAGCCGCTCAGCCATTGCGCCCGGCGCCAGCAGCGGATAGTCGCGTTCGCGCAGATCGTAGTAATCCACGTCAATGTAAAGCGAGAGCAGGTAGACCGAGATTGCGTCGGAGAACGTCGCGGCGAAGAATTCGTTTTTGTATTTTTCGGCGTCGGGGCCTTTGGTGGTGGCCAGCTTGCGGGTTTCCCAGGCGTCCATGGAAGTTTCGCCGCGCGCGTTGCTCTCCACCTGCTTCCACACCAGGTCCGCAAAGTCGCGCGAAACTCCGGCATGCTCCACAAAGGCGTGGCCCACGTTGATATAGAACTCAAAGGCCACGGAAAACTTATCGTCCATGAGCCGCGTGGAGATGAACACGCACTGCGAATCGCCCAGGTTGAGGTTGCGATGGCAAACGGCGTTGTCGCTGAGGGCAACGTCGTAGCGGTCGGCAATCACGGTGTCGTCGCCCTGGTTCACGGTAAGTGGCACAAAATAATACGCCTTGCGTTGCAGGGCAGCGGCGATTGGGTTGGGAACGGCGGCCACCATCTTTTCCAGTTCGCCGTTCGAGACGGTAACTTCCCCCGAAACTGCATAACAAATTCCGTTAGGGGCCTGCGAAACCGGGCTTTGGCGGACTACCTCCGCCGGAGAACGCGTAACGGCAGGCGCAGCTTGCGACATGAAGGCCATTGTAGCGCACTGACTATGTAGGCGCGCAGCGTCGCGGTTGCGTCCCATTTTGAAACGATTGCGGCCAAATTCAGCGGCGCTCGCGCACGCGCGGGTACGCGCGCGCCTACATTTTTGTTTGCAATGACTTAGGCATAAAACGAGCCGCCGGTCTGGGACGGAGTTCGTGCGCATTAACGCTGTCGTTTCAATAGATTGCGAATAATTGTACATACATTAATATAGCTACATAACTATATGTGCGCGTTCTTTGCGCCAGGATTCGATTTGCCGGGCTCAAACCTGCTCGAACCTCCCGGAGGTCATCCGGCCGCCGTTTTTCGCTCTACGGCCATTTATGCGCAATTGCGGGGGCACTCCAGACGAGCAGGCAATCCCTTTTCGGCGCCAGGCGGTGGCCGCTTCCATCTCCCCGCCTGTAAGTGATTGATTCCTCGTTCGACCTGCTCCTGCGCCCAAATCGGGAAGCCTCCGGCCAAAAAAACGTCAGCCCAACTCCCAGCACCACGCCCCAGCAATGTTGTAGCTTAGAGGCATGGCATCGCGCGCGAGACGGCCGAGTCTTTTGCTGGTTCCGCTGCGCGTACTGCTGGTTACCTTCCTGGCCACGCTGCTGTCCTTCGCCGTCAGCCTGCTGCTAGGAATTCTGGGGAGCGTCACCGCCGCCAGAATCCGCGGCGTGCATCCCGACATGAGGTTTGCTTACCGGCACGTGGCCCTTCCGGTGGCGATTGTGGTGGCCGTCGTCGCGCTCATTGGGGCGACGGTGGTCGAACTGCGTCACTACCGGCAAGCCAAAACCCTGGCCGCAATCGAGCGCCTGAGCTGAGCCCTGAGTCGCTCGGCAGGCCGACTGCGCCCGTCGCAGCGAGGAGTCAGTGCGCCCCACGCGCTACAATCAAGCCATGCCGCCGCGCATTGCCATTCCTGTTCCCCACTCGGACGCCGAATATGCTGGCCGTTCCCTGCCGCAATACGAGCAGGCGCTGGCGCTGGCGGGCGGCGAGCCGGTGCGCATTCCGCTCGATCTTGCGCCCGCCGAAGTGATGAAGCTGATCGAGCGCTGCGACGCCGTGGTGCTTCCCGGAAGCAAAGCTGATGTAGACCCGGCGAAATTCGATGCGCCGCGCCATCCCAAGACCGCCGCCGCCGACGTAAAGCGCGACACTGTGGATGAACTGCTGCTGCAAGACGCCTACAACATGCATAAGCCAGTGCTGGGTATCTGTTACGGCCTGCAAATTCTGAATGTGTATCGCAGTGGCACTCTGTTGCAGCACATTGAGTCGCCGGTCAATCACGAAGCTGGGCGGGCCGTTGCGGTGGCCCATTCGGTGGAGATCGAGCCGGGGTCGAAGTTGGCGAAGATTGTGGGCGCGCATGGGGATGCGCTGCCGGTGAATTCCAGCCATCACCAGTCGGCGGAAGTCATTGGCGACGGGCTGCGCATCGCCGCCCGCAGTCCGGAAGATGGCATTGTGGAAGCCATCGAGGGCGCCTCGCCGGAACATTTCGTGCTGGCGGTGCAATGGCACCCGGAAAGATCGGTAGAAACGGATGCGGCCTCACGCGCCATATTTCGCGCCCTGGTAGAGGCCGCCGAAACCCGCCACAAACAGCTGGCCGGCGAATTCGAAGCAGTTTGAGGGGGTTTTCCTTCGTGGACGCACGCTTGGCATTCAGCATTCAGTCAAACCGGATTACTGCCACAAATCTCGACGACTCGGTGCTGAATGCCGGCTGCTGAATGCTAAGCTCGGATTTCCTTTTCCGGGCCTCGCCATTATCCTTACAGCCGAAAGGAACACCTGCGTCATCAATCGCGCGCCGTAGACAATCACTTGCCATCCCCCAACTACAGCATCGTCATTCCGGCGTACAACGAGCGCGACCGCATCACCGCGACGCTGGGGCGAATCCTAGCGTACGCTGGCCAGCAGGGCTGGAACGCCGAAGTGATCGTAGTGAATGACGGTTCGCGCGACGAAACCGCGGAAATCGTCCGCAAATTCGCGGCCGGCAATCCCATGGTGCGGCTGGTGCAGAACCCCGGCAACCGCGGCAAAGGCTACAGCGTGCGCAACGGCATGCTGCACGCCACCGGCGCAATCCTGCTGTTCAGCGATGCCGATCTAGCCTCGCCCATCGAGGAGGCCGAAAAGCTTTTCGCCGCCATCGCCAGCGGCGCCGATGTGGCCATCGGCTCGCGCTGGATCAAGGCGGAACTGCAAACCCACCGCCAGCCCATCCATCGCCAGGTCATGGGTAGAACTTTCAATCTGCTGATGCGCATCTTTCTCGGCCTCAGCTTTAAAGACACGCAATGCGGCTTCAAGGCGTTCAAGCGCAACACCGCGCAAGTGCTGTTCCAGTTTCAGAAAATCGAGCGTTGGGGGTTTGATCCTGAACTGTTGTATCTGGCGAGAAAGTTCGGGCTCAAGGTAGTGGAGATTCCGGTTGCCTGGGCCCACCAGGAGGGCGCGCGCATCAATCCGGTGCGCGACGGCTTACGCATGTGCATTGAACTCTTGACGGTGCGCTGGAACGCAATCAGCGGAAAGTATTCCAAACCCGCTGCGCTGGATCCCGCGGCCTAACTCAGCGCGGCCGCAGCCGTTCGCATGCGCTCCGCCGGCATGGCTTTAATGCCGATTCCCTTCTTAAACGTCAGGGTCATGCGCGGCGCGCATTCGTCACACAGCCAGAAATACTCGATCCGACGGTTGAATTTCATCGAAGCAAAGTCGCTCGCCGCAGCGGTTCCCTCAGTTGGGGGGCAGTCAATCTCCATGCGGTACAGCTTTCCCTTCGTCAGGTAGAGGAAGGGATTCGAACAGGACGAGTTAGCGCACTTCGACAGCATCGGTTCTCTCGAACGAGTGGTATTTAGGAGGACGAACGACTTGATTCTACTACCGGCGGTTGCGCACGCTTCCTGTGGAAATCGCAACTTCCGTAACTGATGGTTGATTACTCAGGCCGGTTATTCAGGCGGGAGCTGCTTTTTCGCCAACGCGGGCCGCGGTCTTGTATAGCTGCGGCGACTTTGTTTCCCATTTCGGTAGTGGTTAGCGCGGTCTGCCCGGGCTTGGCCAGGTCACGAGTGCGGTGTCCTGCATTGAGAACGTTTACAACGGCCGCTTCAACCGCGGCAGCCTCGTCTTCCAGCTTAAAGGAATAGCGCAACATCAGAGCGGCGGAGAGAATCGCACCCAGCGGATTGGCCACGCCTGTACCAGCAATGTCTGGGGCCGAACCATGCACCGGCTCGTAGAGGGCGACCGGTCCGCCAATGCTGGCCGATGCCAGCATCCCGATGGAACCAACGATTGCCCCGGCCTGATCAGAAAGAATATCGCCGAACATGTTTTCGGTGACCAGGACGTCAAAATCCGCCGGCCGCGCCACCAGAGCCATGGCGGCGGAGTCCACATACAGGTGCGAGAGTTTCACCTCGGGATAATCGCGCGCTACGCGATTCACCACATCGCGCCAGAGGCGAGAGCAATCCAGCACGTTGGCCTTGTCTACCGATGTGACTTTTTTCCGCCGTGAGAGCGCCAGCTCAAAGGCCACGCGCGCGATCCGCTCGATCTCCCGCTCGCCGTAGCGCATGGTGTCGGTGGCCAGGCGGTCGCCTTCGGGTCCGTGGATCAGCCGCGGCTCGCCAAAATACAGGCCACCGAGCAACTCACGGACGATGAGAATGTTGGTGCCGCGTACGACCTCGGGACGCAGGGGGGAACAATCTTCAAGAGCAGAGAAGCAAACGGCGGGGCGTAAATTGGAGAAGACGCCAAGTTCGGTCCGCAGGCGAAGCAATCCGCGCTCGGGGCGAAGATGGCTCGGGAACTTGTCAAACGCGGGCCCGCCTACTGCGCCCAGCAGAACCGCTTTCGAAGCGAGGCAAGCCTGCAGCGTATCGTTGGGCAGGGGATCGTTGCTGCTGAGGAGGGCCGCTCCGCCGACGTCTTTATGCTGAACTGCGATTTCGTGGTGAAAGACCGCGCCGACGCTTTCCAGCACACGAATCGCTTCCGCAGTGACTTCTGGACCAACACCGTCGCCGGCGAGAATGGCAATCTTGAGAGACATTTTCGCAAACGTCAATACGGCAGGAATTCAGTGGCTGGTCACGAACAACGAGCTCGGAGCCCGCAGCAAGGGCGCTCACTCGATGTGACTCCCCCACTCTAGTACGAGTGGCGTTCGGAAATTGTAAATTTTTTGAGACTAAAATGACCCGGAGTCAGGTCGTCCCGTAAGAATCGTAATCGTTTGCCTTACACTCCCCAGAGATAATCTTCCTGTTCGCCGTGGTGTTCGGGGGTGCGATTTCGGGACAAGACCGAAGGCGTGGCCTCGGCTGGCGGGGGAATCATCATGTCGAGTGGGCCGCGCCCGCCGTTTTGCGCTGCAGCTGCAGCCGCAGTCTTGGCCGCTTCTCCGCGGTCGGAAGCAGCCGGCTTCGCGCCACGGGCTTCGCGGACCAATTCCTGGAGATGATGGTCTTCCACGGTCTTGATGCGATCGGCCAGCAAAACGAAACGGCGGTATACCTCGTCCAGTTCGCGGCGATCAAAGGTGTAGCCCAGCTTTTCGCAGCGCTGGTTCAGGGCATGGCGGCCGGAGTGCTTGCCCAGCACCAGGGTCGAGTCGGGCACGCCGACAGACTGTGGGGTGATGATCTCGTAGGTGAGCGGGTTCTTCAGCATGCCGTCCTGATGGATACCGGCCGCGTGGGCGAAGGCGTTGCGGCCCACGATGGCTTTGTTGGGCTGAATGGGAGCGCCGGTAATTTCACACAACATCTGGCTGGCGGGAAAAAGATGCTCGCTGAGTACGCCAGTGTCGTATGGGTACTGATCGGGGCGCACGCGCAGCGTCATCACGATCTCTTCCAGGGCGGCGTTGCCCGCGCGTTCGCCGATTCCGTTGATGGCGCACTCCACCTGGCGTGCTCCGGCAGCGACTGCGGCCAGGGAATTGGCTACCGCTAAACCAAGATCGTTGTGGCAATGGGCGGAGATTACTACCTTGTCCACGCCGCGTACTCGCTGCCGAATAGTCTGGATTAACGCGCCAAAGTCCGCTGGCGCGGAATAGCCGACCGTGTCCGGAATGTTCAGCGTGGTAGCTCCTGCCTGAATCACGGCTTCTAGCACGTGGCACAGAAAATCAATGTCCGTACGGGTGGCGTCTTCGGGTGAGAACTCGATATCGTCGCAGTAAGACTTCGCCAGGCGCACGGCCTCGGCCGCCTGTTGCAGACACTTTTCCCGCGAGATGCGCAGTTTGTGCTGCAAGTGGATGTCGGAAGTGGCCAGAAACACATGAATGCGGGGCCGGGCGGCGCCCTTGAGGGCCTGCGCGGCGCGGTCAATATCCTGCTGACAAGCGCGCGCCAGGCCACATACTACCGGCCGGGAAAACGTAGCCCCGATCTTCTGCACGGCCTCAAAGTCACCGTCAGAGGCGATGGGAAAGCCGGCTTCGATCACATCCACGCCCAGGCGGTCGAGCTGGTACGCCATGCGCATCTTTTCCTGCACGTTCATGCTGCAACCGGGCGACTGCTCGCCATCGCGTAGGGTCGTGTCGAAAATAGTGATTCGAGTGCGGTCCATCCTCAGACTCCTGTTTTGGAGAATCCAGTTTATGCTATCGGGCCGGCCGTTGAAAGTAAACCTTATAATATTTTGCTAACGATTAGTAATATTGATGTGATAAACATTTCTACTGATCACATAAGTCAGCTAAGAAAGAGGCCCGTCCGCATGGATCTGGCTCAATTGGAGGTCTTCCTCAGCGTGGCGCAGGAAGGACGTTTCTCCCGCGCCGCGGAAAAGCTCCATCGTACCCAATCGGCCGTGAGCCAGACAATCCATAAGCTGGAGCAGGAGCTTGGCGAGCCGCTGTTCGACCGCTCGTCCCGCGAAGGACTGCTCACCGATTCGGGACGCGTGCTGCAGGAGTACGCCGAGCGCCTGCTCAACCTGCGCAGCCATGCCCACGAAGCCCTGGCCGAACTGCGGGAGCTGCAAAAAGGCAAGCTGGCCATCGCCGCCAACGAATTTACTGCCTTGTACCTGTTGCCGGTGCTGGCAGAGTTTCGCCGGCTGCATCCCATGATCAAGGTTGCAGTCCAGCGCACCCTTGGCAGCCGCATTCCTGACGATGTTCTGCGCCACAAAAGCGAGTTTGGCGTTCTCAGCTACGATCCCGCCGAGCCTCAGCTCAGTTCCATCGTCGTGTATTCCGACGAGTTGATCTTTGTGGTTCCCCCGCGCCACCCCCTGGCGGCGGAGCGCCAGGTAAGCATCCGGCAGCTGGGGGCCGAGCCGTTCGTTGCCCACAATGTGGCCTCGCCCTACCGCGACAAAGTGATCGAAGCCTTCGCCCGCCACAAAACCCCGCTGCACATGGAGATCGAATTGCCGACCATGCAAGCCATCAAGACTTTTGTGGCGATGGGCAACGGCGTGGCATTTCTGCCCGAGATCAGCGTGGAAAACGAGTTGGCGCGGGGCGAGTTGGTGCACATCGCGGTGCGCGAGCTGCGCCTGCATCGCAAACTCCGGCTGATTTACCGGAAGTCGGCCAGCTTGTCCCACGCCGCGCGGGCGTTCCTGCGGGTGGCAGATGCCACGGCCGCGGAACGCAAGGGCAGATACCAGTTTCAGCGAGAGTGATTTCCACCCATAGCGCCCGGCGTCCCGACGGCACCTGCCTGCAGCTTTGAAGCCGCCAGCTTACTGTGCTATTGCGGGAATGCCGGCGAGGCGCCGGCGCTATGGATTTACGCTATAGCCTCACGCCCCGAGGAAAGTGCGTCTTCCACCGAGGGATGAATCTCGAACACTGTGTCCAGCTGGGTAAGATGCAGCATCTCCAAGACCTGGGCTGAGGGAGCAGCCAGGCTCAGTGAACAGTTTTGTTGTCTGGCGCTGCGCAACAGGAGCAACAATTCGCCCAGGCCGAAATTGTCAATCATCTCCACGCCGCTGAGTTCCAAGACTACCTGGCGCGCAGCCGGCATGGCCTGCAACACGGCCTCAGTCAGGGCTACGCCTTCGTTACGAAAGACAATGCGGCCCCGGCAGTAAATCACCGTGGCTTCTGCGACTGCGTTGATTTCCAAAGTCAACTTCAAGTTTCTCAACTCGCTTTCGTAGGTTTCCAGTTCGTAAGTTTCCACGCAGAGTGGCCCCTCCGGACCCGAATAGTTTGTCATTTCATTCATAATGGTTATTACACCATTAGACGTTGCTGGAGGGGTTGCAGGAGCATAAAAGTTTGGTAAAGGAAGTTGGATTCCATTCCCACATAAGTAAATTTTTCCCGATGTTGCGTTTACAATGCATCTAACTGTAAACGCAGCAAAACTCAGAGGTTGGAGGGGCCCTTGCGTGTGATCGCGGCTACGCTTTTCCTTTGCCTGTTAACGGTGGCAGCACATGCTCAGTTACCCAGTGGCGACTTGTACGGCGGCTATTCCTTCGCCCGCGCGGATTTGACTTTCAACGATCACGCCAGCATGCGGGGCTTCGAGGCTTCGGTCGAAGGCAAACTGTTCCCCATGGTGGGGATCGTCGCCGACGCCAGCAGCAACTACACCAACAGTACCGTTCCCTACTGCACCATACCCGGCGTTTGTCCTGACATTACTGTCAACACAACGCTGCGGGTCCTGACCGGCGGGCCGCAGGTGTCGTTCGCGCTTGGCCGGTTCTCGCCGTTTGTGCATGGAATGATCGGGGCGGCGCACATCAAGGAAGGCGACAACGGATATGCCGCAGCCGACACGTCGCTGGCCGTGGTGGTAGGCGGCGGCGTGGACTACCAACTGGTCCACCGCGTCAAGTGGCGGCTGCAAGCGGACGAACTGCAAACCCGCTTTTTTGGCGGCACGCAGAACAATCTGCGGTTCTCCACCGGCTTCGTGCTGCACTTCTGAAAGGCCAGCCGCAGAGATTGATTTGGACCATCGCTGAATGTGCCGTTCTATGACAAGGGCTCTCAATTTGGACTGGTGACTGAAATGGCGAGACAGGCAGCGGTCGTACTTTATATAGTGCTGTTGGCAGCGGTCGTGGTCGGTGTGGATTTTCTGTTCTTCAGGAACCGATTCTGGGAACGGCTGATGGTGAATATAGGAATCGTCTTGGTGTTCGCGGCGTTCTACTTGAGATTTCTGAAGTATCCATGAGCCCAGCGCGGGGTACGGTGGTCCGCTTGGCACCAGCTAAGTCTCTACCGTTTCGGCTGGAAGCAGCATCTCATCGGCTTCGCTGTGCTCGCCGGCATCGCGATCGGCGGGTTGCTCTTCGTATTCGTGGATGCGGACGCCGTCCACTCCTACCGTGATGTAGGTCAGGCGGGAATCGGTCCAGCTGCCGGAGTTGTAGTACTCGATGCCGTCGCGCTTCTGGTACTGCGCGACGTGGGTGTGCCCGCAGAAGACGCGCTCGGCATGGCGCAGGCGCGCTTCGCCTAGAGCGCCTGACGCAACTTTGGCGGAAAGGCGCAGCCAGCGGGTGTTCAGCAGGTCCACGTAACGCGAAAACCGCTTGCTCTTGACGTCCAGTCTCTGGAGCTGCAGATGCAGGAACGATCCCAGATTGCTCAACAGCAGATTGTTCACGGCAAAGCGGTCGAACTGGTGCCCGTGCACGGCGAGATGGCGGCGGCCATCGAACTCCCAGGCATATTCCTGGTAAACCTTGACTCCGACGAGATGCGACATCACATCGGTCAATCCCTGATCGTGATTGCCCTCCACCCATACCACTTCCACCCCGCGCTTGGGGTTGGAAAGCTTGCGGATATAGCCGAGAAATTTCCAGTGGTCTTTGGTTAAGCGGCGGAAATTGAGGTCAGCGAAAATGTCGCCCAGCAGAATGAGGCGGTGGAAGAGATTTTGCCGCAGCATCCGGGTTGCCTCCTGGGCCCGGCTTATCTCCGATCCCAGGTGGAGATCCGAAAGGATGAGCGTGTCATAGACGGCCGTACTCATCACAGCAAATTTTAGGCGAGCAATGTTACAGGGTGATGAAACTTGCACAAATATTAGTGCATGTCCCGGTGCGCACATCTCAGGCAGGAACCGGCGAAATCTGGAGCCACGGCAAAAGCCGCTAGTGGCGGCGCGCTGCGCGGCTAAAATGCAAAGGAGTGGTGCTGCGGGAAGTGCCTTCGGGCTTGCTTCCGGGGACGCTGGGACAAAGGTAACCCCGGTAACCTGCTCGTAATCCGAGCGCTATGGTATAAATCCAGCAGCATCAAGCCACAATCTTGTGCGGGACCTTGCGTGGAGCGAAGGCGCAAGGTTTTTGTCGCACGCCTTGGGGAAAGTCTTGAGTTTTATTAACTTTGCGGCCCGCGAGATAAACTGCAAAATCGTGTATTACGGCGCGGGTCTGGGCGGCAAAACCACCAACCTCCAGGCCATCTACCAGCGGACTGCGGATCAGCAGAAGGGCAAGATGATCTCGCTGGCAACCGAGACGGAGCGCACGCTCTTCTTTGATTTTCTCCCCCTTGATTTGGGCTCGGTGCGCGGCTTCAAGACCCGCATTCACCTCTACACCGTTCCCGGGCAGGTGTTCTACGACGCCAGCCGCAAGCTGATACTGCGCGGCGTGGATGGCGTGGTGTTTGTCGCCGACTCGCAACAGGAGCGCATGGACGCCAACCTGGAAGCGCTGGACAATCTGATGTCCAATTTGAAAGAGCACGGCTACGAGTTCAACAATATTCCCTACGTGCTGCAGTTCAACAAACGCGACCTGCCCAATGTTCTTCCCATCAATACGCTGACCCAGGAATTACGGCGCAAGAACGAGCCTATCGTCGAAGCCATCGCATTTCAGGGCGTCGGGGTGTTTGAGACGCTGAAGGAAATTGCGCGGCAGGTGTTGTCGGAGTTGAAGAAAGGGTAGGCAGTCGTTAGTCGTCGGTCTTCAATCGTCAGCAAAGCCTTCAATTTTCCCCTTGCTTCGCTCGGGCGGGCAGCCGAGGCGCTGTTTCTACGCGGTGTCCGGATTGACATCAAGATGCTATCCAGATAGCATCTTGATGTGCGAACTACCCTCACCCTTGACGATGACGTTGCCCGCATGCTCGACAAAGAGAGCCGCCGCTCGGGGGCCTCGTTCAAACAGGTCGTGAACCACTTTCTGCGTTTGGGGCTCATGATGTCTAAACAGCCTGCTCGGAAACCGTTTGTTGTTGTTCCCAAGAGATTAGGGCTGCCGGCGGGGCTCAGTTACGACAATATTGGCCAACTTCTGGAAGCGGTGGAAGGTCCGGCACACCGGTGATAGTGCTCGACGCAAATATTCTTCTCTACGCCTACGACGGAGAGTCGTCACATCATTCCAAGGCGCGTGCCTGGGTAGAACGGGTCTTTTCGGGGCCTGCTCTGGTGGGACTGTCGTGGCAAACTGTGTCTGCGTTTCTGCGGATTATTACCAATCCCAGGCTGCCCGGCGAGCGATTCCTGCTGCAGGAGGCGGTTGAGGTCGTGGATGGTTGGCGGAACCAGCCGAATGTCCGGCTGCTGTCGCCCGGCGAGGATCACTGGATGCTTTTTCGGCAGATGATTGTTGAAGGGCAAGCCGCAGGCGCTCTGGTCAGCGATGCGCATCTGGCCGCCTTGACTATCGAGTACGGTGGGGTACTTCACACCACCGACCGGGATTTCGCGCGCTTTCCGGGGCTGCGGTGGACGAACCCGCTGGCCGAGTCCTGAAGAGCTGCCACACGCTCCTAGGGCGCAACGCGGGTTGGCACTACGTCCGTGTCGGTTCTGCCGAAGGCGAAATGCAGGACCCACTCGCTCGCGATATTCTGGCCGTTGGCCTGCGCGGGCGCGAACTTCCAGTCGTGGGCTGCTTGCTCGGCCAGGCGGGCGAAGTACTTGCTCGGGCCAGGCGATTCGAGGCTGGTTCCAACCACGTTGCCGGCCGGGTCTACCTGTACTCGGACTCCAACTCTGACGTTGCCGCTGATGGTGTTTCGCGCGCTCGTGGGGACATCTGGCAGAGCGCGATGCAGCACGGCATCCGATGAGGATTGCGGCGGATTGTGAGCAACCGGCGATGGCGTCACCGCGGCGGATGGAATGGGCTGGCTAGCGTTTTGCACCGCGTGTTGAGCAGCGGCCGGGACTGGCGAAGGCTTGGCCGCTGGCGGTGTTAGCTGAGTCTGCGGGGCCTGAGTCTGGGCGGGCGGAGTTTTCACGGTCTGGGTTTCCGCAGTCTGGGCTTGCACGGCTTGGGTTTGCTCAGTCTCGGTTTGAGCGGCCTGGGTTTGCGCAGGCTGGGCTTGCGCGGCGGGTGCGGCCGATTGGTGAGTCGTCCTTCCGCTCACGATTTTCCAGCCCAGAAGTGCGGCCACCACAACCACGGCCACGGCGATAAAGGGACGCCACCCTACCGGCTTTTCTTGCTTCTGCGGCTCGCTGGCTGGTTGCGGCGCTGGCATTTCCAACGCTGGCGGAGCTGCCGCGTCACGGCGCAAATGGGCGATGATCTGCGCTGCGCTCCATCGCCGCCGCGGATCGAATCGCAGGCAATTGCGCGCGACGGTGGCGAACGGTTCGGTGAGGGACGAGGGCAATTTGGGGTCGGGATTTTCGCTTCCGTCCCAGGTGGGGAGCTGTTGGGTGAGCGCTTCGCTGAGAGCGATACCCAGCGACCACACGTCGGCAGCGGCTGAGGAGCCGGTGCTATCAATCTCAGGAGGATCATAAGCCGCGGGTGATACGGCAAACTCTCCGGGCAGCGAAACTCGTTCACTGGAAATTTTCAGGCGGTCTCCTACGACCAAAATGTTTTCCGGCTTCAACTGGCTGTGAACAAGATTTCTGCCGTGCAGGTAAGCGAGCGCTTCCACCACCGGCGGCAGCATCTCGCGAGCTTCTTCTGGCGTAAGTGGACGCTGCGGCAGAATCTGGCTGAGGTTCTCCTCGGCCTGTTCCATTACCAGGTAGAGCAGATCGATTCCGGCGATGTGGCAACGGCCCGCCTGGAAGATGTGCTGCAGATGGCGATGCGTCAAGACCGCAGTGGAACTCCAACGGGCGAGCTGGCGAGGGGCAGACGCAGGCTCCGCGGGGACCAGCTTGACCACCGCTTTTTGCGAGGGCTCTCCGAATTGCGTGAGAAAAAGGTCGGTTTGATTGGAGCCCCCGAGGTATTGCAACAAAGGAAATTTTCCGTCCAGAATCTGACCTAACCATGGATGCACGGTTGCGGACATTCCGGGGGCACTTTTGAATTGCTCTGGTGGTGGTGGGACGTCAGCGACAGGGGAAGAGGGAATACGACGCAGGACGGGAGAGGCCACTGGATTCCTCCGAACAAGTGTTGACGGAAGGGCGCTTTGGAAGTGTGGCTTGCCACCCCCATATCTCACAAGGTTACAGAAGAACCCGCCCGCATGGCCAGAGGTTACGTGCTGAGGCTGGTTCCCTTGAACAGTCCAAGCGGCGATGTAGTTGCTTTCTGGGCGGGCTTGGCGGGTGTTCTTGCCATTCTCTGCAGGTTAAAAATTTGTTTTGCTGGAATCTCGTTAAAAAACTGAAAACGCGGAGGGCGCAGAGAACATCCGCCGAGGGCGCGGAGGAATCTGGAATCTCTTGCCTAGTGAACTGTCATCCTTCGTTTCGCGCATCATTACGATCGCGACCGAAATGGCGACAGTCTCACGCCGTGATATTTTAGGCAGTTGAAGGCTGATTCAGGGGGGAACATGAAGTTCGCGCTACTTGCCGGCTTGGCCGGCGCGATCTGTTTCTGCGGCTTGGTGATCCAATCAGCGGATGCTGCGCCCGCGTCGGCCGCAGAAGTTGCCCGCGGCAAATACCTGGTGGAGCAGGTGGCGCGCTGCGGCGACTGCCATTCTCCGCATAACGATAAAGGCGAACCGATACCCGGCAAGGAATTGCACGGCGCGGCACTGAGCACCAAGCCCGTCACACCCCGGCCGGATTGGGCCGATGGCGCGCCTAACATCGCGGGCTTGCGCGGTTGGGACGATCAGGATGCGGTGAAGTTCCTGATGACCGGGCTGGCGTACAACGATCTGCCGGCGCGTCCGCCCATGCCGCAGTACCACCTGAACAAGGAAGACGCGGAGGCGATTGTGGCGTATTTAAAGTCGCTCTCGCCGACCGCGAAGTAAAACTGGCGGGGCAGAGCCTTGTGAGATAATTCCTGCGCGAGGAAATGATGGCAGAGCACAAAGTCTTCTGCGTCAAATTGCAGAAGGAACTCCCCGGCCTGGACGAGCCTCCCTTCGACACAGAACTGGGCCAGAAAATCTACGAAAACGTTTCGCAGGACGCCTGGCGGATGTGGACCGAGCACTGCAAGATGCTGCTGAACGAATACCGGCTCAATCCGGCACGCAAAGAAGACCAGGCGGCGATCGTGCAGCAACTGGAACAATTTTTCTTTGGGCAGGGTTCGGCAGTGCCCAAGGAATACGTTCCGCCTCCGAAATAGCGGCCAGTCAGTTCAAGCCCGCGTAGCCGATACTTCCAGATATTCCGCTGATACGAGTGTCCGCCGGCCATTGGCGCGATTATTTTGACGCCAGTGCCCTTCCAGGTCTCTGGCCAGGGCGGCTTGCCCGTCGGAATCAAGGCGGGCAAAGCTGCTGCTGGTCGGCCCGAAGTACTGGCGAAAGAACTGCACGACCTCATCGGGCGGGAACGGATAGTCGAATTCAATCGAACGCCGTGAGGTTGTGATTTTGGAAGTCCCTTTGCCCAGCCGCTCGCGGACGGTGGGCTCATGTCCCCAGAGCAGGGGCGCGGCAAGCCCCGGCGGGGGCGGCACGTGGCGGGCGGTGACGGCGAACGACTCGCCCACGAAGCCATCGTGCGTCCAGTTGGCCATAGCGATGACGCCGCCGGGGCGGCAGACCCGCGTGAGTTCCGCAGCGACGAGTTCCGGGCGAGGGGCGAACATTGCCCCGAACATGGACATTACCAGATCGAAGGCGCCATCTTCGTAGGGCAATTGCTCTGCATCGCCTTCCTCGAACACCGCGTTCAGTTTCTCGGCGCTGGCGCGGCGGCGCGCCTGTTCGAGCAGGTTGGGGGCGATATCCACTCCGGTGACCTTGGCGCCAGCTCGGGCGGCAGGGATCCCCAAATTGCCGGTGCCGCAGGCAACGTCCAGCACCTTCATTCCGGGCCGCAACTCCAGGCGGGAGACAAACTCCACCGCGCCCGGAGAAGAGTAATGTGCGATCTTGCCGAAGTCGCCGGCCATCCAGGTGGCGCGCATTTTTTCTTTGATCTGCGCCAGCTCAGGGTTTGCGCCTTGCATCGAAACCTCCAGTTCGCTGATGATTTCCCCCAGAATACCGATCACGGCATTCAATTTGAAAGCAAAAATAGGGGTCTATGCAGAAAATCACCCCGTTTCTATGGTTCGACAACAACGCCGAAGAGGCGATGAAACTTTTATGTCTCGATCTTCAAGAACTCCAAGGCGGGGCGCGTTACCCGATTCGGCGATGCCGGGCCAGAGCCGGAGGGCGCGGCGATGTCCGCGACCTTTGAACTCGATGGGCAGGAATTCTATGCCCTGAACGGTGGACCGATGTTCAGCTTCACGCCGGCGATATCTTTTTCCGTGAACTGCGAGACGCAGCAGGAAGCAGACGAGCTGTGGGAGAAGCTATCTAAGGGCGTGAAAAAAGATCGCTGCGGCTGGCTAAAGGACAAATTTGGCCTGTCGCGGCAGATCATTCCCTCGGCGCTGGGGAAGATGCTGCATGACAGAGATGCCGGGAAGGCAAGCCGGGTCACGAAGGCGATGCTTAAAATGGACAAGATTGACATCAAGACCCCGGAGCAGGCGTACGAGGGGCAATAGACGTGCCCGGACAACAGAAGCCTATCTCCCCGGAGGCAACGGATAATATCCAGCCTTGGCGAATACTCTGACGCAGGGCGGGGAATACTGGCCGCAATCGGGCCTTGCGACCCTGACTTCAATCTCACGGTAGGTGCTGCTGGGCGTGGCGCGGGTCTGGTAGCCGAGGGTGTACTGGTTGCGGGCCTCGCCCAGCGCGCGGGCGTAGGTGTTCTGGATTGCATCGGCGGAAAAGCCGGTGAAAATCTCGCCGCCGGTTGCGTTTGCGTACTTAGGCAGAATGTCGGCCGGCGTGAGCTTTGGCAGCTTTAGTTTCTGCAGCCTGCCGTAGCCGGGAATCGCGGCTCCTTCTACGCCCACGCCGAACACCATGATGTTGTTGGTGAGCAGGATCTTCAGCACGTCGCGGTAACTGGCATCACTGCGCGCCTCACGCCCGTCACTGATGATGAAAATCACTTTGCGGCGCGATTTGTCGCGACGGCTCAAATCCATGGCGGCCGCGAGCACGGCATCGTTGAGCACATGCGATTCTTTGGGAGGCGTAATCACCATGGGAACGCCTGGGTCCACCGATTGCCCATTAATGGTCGGCCCTTGCGGCCCCAGCGGCCCGTTGAGCACAGGCGGGCCGTTGTTCCGCCCGCGCACCAGCTTCAAGTCGTTGAGCACCGCCTCAAGCCTTCGCCCTGCGGCGGCAAAATCCATTTGGCGGGAAACGCTGCTGCTGTAGGTGTAGACCGAAACTTCGTCGTAGGGGCTGAACGCCCCTTCGAGGGCGGAGAACGTCTGGTCAACCTTCTGCACGGCGGAATCGGGCATGCTGAGGTCTAAGACGATGGCGGCCGACAAGGCAATCGGATCGCTGGTGAAAAAATTCATCTTCTGCTTCACGCCGTTTTCATATACCGAGAAATCACTGTGCAGCAGCCCGGAAACCAGGTGCCCGTTATCGTCTTTCACCATCACCGGCACCACCACCTGGTTGACGTTGACCACGATCTTGGCCAGCTCCATGCCGGCGGGAGCGGTTTGGCCCCCGACCACGGTCCCTGGAGGAATGGTAGTGACCTTAAACGGCGGTGGTTGCGAGGCGTCGCCTTGAGTTCCGGGAATCGGAGCGCTCGCCGGCAAAGCAGGTTGCTGGTTGCTGGGCGGCGCGTTTTCAGGACGCGCCGTAGGTGTTACTGGCGGCAGGGTAATGGGGCGGCTGGCCGAGGGTGCGTTAGGGATATCTTGCTCATCGTCGTTGCCGGGAGTAGCCTGACTCTGAGAAGGCTGACCCTGTGTATCGGAATTCTTTGTACTCTGGGTCTTGGAATCTTTGCTCTGGGTAGCCTGGGCAACTCCCAATTCGGGAAGTGCCAGCACCAACCCCAAGATTGCCCCTAGCCACATCCCGGTTTGCAGCAGTCTGTTCCGCCCGCAGGTTAGCCGTAGCACGGATTCCCTCCACCGGTAGCGATGCTGAGCTAAGCCGTTCTATGCATCTAACCACCCAGACGATAGACTAACAAAAAAGCGAGTTCAATTACTGTGATGCCCAACACAAAGATTCTGCGTCATTTCCTGTGGGAATTTTGCCTTGTGCTGCTGACCGGGGCAGTGGCCTTTTCCCAAGAGGGCCCATCCAGCGGCCCCAACTCCCCGGACGAGGCGCAAACCGACCAGCCCGTATCGGACCAGAAGCCAATAAGCGAGCAACCGGTCACGACTTTTAAGACCGGAGTGGACGTGGTGCAACTGTTCTTCAACGTGAAAGACAAAAAGGGCGCGCTGATTCCCAACCTGACGAAGAACGATTTCGAAGTCTACGAAGACGGCAAGCCTCAGACTATCAAGTACTTTGCGGCGGAATCCGATCTGCCGCTAACCCTCGGCATCATGATTGACTCCAGCGGCAGCCAGGCGCGCGTGCTGGAAATGGAAAAGGAAACCGGGAGCTCATTCCTGAACGACATTCTGCGAGAGAAAGATTTGGCATTCGTTCTCAGCTTCGATGTGAATGTTGACCTGCTGCAGGACTTCACCAACTCTGCGCAGCAACTGAAGCGCGCGCTGTACAGCGCGAAGATCAATATCGGCGGCGGGGGCGGTGGTATTCCGGGGATGGGCGGCGGACCGGTCCCGACCGTGGCCAGTAATCCGCGCGGCACATTGCTCTATGACGCGGTGTATCTTGCGGCCCACGATGAACTCGCCCAGCAGGTGGGCCGCAAGGCCATGATTCTATTGACTGATGGCGAAGATCAGGGCAGCCAGCTCAAGATCAAAGATGCCATCGAGGCGGCGCAGAAAGCGGACAGTATCTGCTACGTGCTCCTGATTGCCGACCGCGGTTTCTATTTCGGCCAGGGCATGGGATATTCCGGCGCGGGAGAAATGGAAAAAATGGCCAAGGAAACCGGCGGCCGAGTAATCAACGTGGGCAATAACGAAAAGAAGCTCAAAGAGGCCTTCGACCAGATTGCCTCCGAATTGCGCAGCCAGTACAACCTGGGCTACACACCGACGAACATAAAGAAAGACGGCAGCTTCCGCAAGGTGGAGATCAAGGCCAAAGGCGACTACAAAATACAGTCCCGCGCCGGATATTATGCGAGCGCGCATGAGCAGGAGTGAACGCCGTCTTATTCGGCTGAGGCGCTGCGGCACCCAAAATCAGATTTGCTCTAGTGCCGGCTTCCGGCATCGTTCCAGATGGAGCGCAGCTTCCACGCGTATCCGCTTGCGGTGAGTCTCATGCTGCCGCCTTGGCGAAACAGCACCACGCGAGCCAGCGGGCTCATGGGGAAGATGAGATTGGTCATCACAATCGTGCCGTTCTGCGTGAAGGCGGAGATGGACGAGCGATCCAGTATGAGATCAAGGTCCCAGGGCCTGCCCATGGCGAGCGGCGCTTCGGTCCGGGCTGGGAATTCGGGAGTTACGCTGAGTCCGGAGTGGATGCGGTCAACATAGAAGCGAAGCTTAGAGCGGTCGTAGCCAATTTCGGTCCAGTGATCGGCGTCTGAGTAAATGCACAACCCGAATTGCTGGCTGTCTGCGGGCTGGAAGGTCAGGCGCAGCTCGGCGGGAGATTTCGTGAGGAGCAGTTCGCTCGTCGTCTTACGGCCGCCGAGACTCTTGCTGATAATTTTCGGCGGCAGGATGCGGAGTGGGGCGACAACCGGCTCTTGTGAGAGCGCGAGGCCTGTGGCATCGTGGATGGCAGTGACGCGGCGGGCGAGAGTCATCTGGCCGCGCCATGGCGCAGTCGGAAGCTTACTGGCGTACTGCCAGTTGCTCATCCATCCCAGCAGGGTTGGCTTTTCTCTGGGCGGTAAGTGGTTAAAGCTGATGGCGCAATAGCTGTCTTTGCCGTAGTCGGTCCATCCATGCGCGCCGGGTTCGGTGCTTGGAGTGAATTGCGTACCGTCGAATGTTCCAAAGAAGTATTGTTCTCCGGAGCCGCCTTGCAGTGCGCCTGGATTGAGGCCAACCTTGAGAACCCAATAGTCCTTTCCGCCGTTGCCGCCGGGAATGCGGAGCAGATCCGGGCATTCCCATTGGCCTCCGGTTGCGCCGGCGGGTCCGAAGGTGCTGCGGCGAGTCCAATTCTTCAAGTCGGGAGAGGTGTAGAACGCGACCCTGTGTTCGTTTGGAAACGCAACGGCCATGAGCCAGGATTGGTCGCTTTCGTTCCAGGTCACGCCCGGATCGCGGAAGTCTGACATCTGAAGATCGAGGACCGGGTTGCGGGAGTAAGGCTGCCAGGTGCGGCCGCGGTCCTGGCTGGCGGCGATGTCCTGGACTTCACGCTGCGATGCGCCCTGGCCGCGGTTGCCCGTGTAAACCGCTACCAGGCACGCTTCACCGTGGCGGCAAAGGCCGCTTGTGTTCTTTTCGTCCACCACCACACTGCCGGTGAAGATCATCTCGTCATTCGACTCGGGAATCGCGACGGGAAGCTCTTGCCAATGCAACAGGTCGGGGCTGACGGCGTGTCCCCAGCTCATGTGTCCCCATTGATCACCGAACGGGTTGTACTGGAAAAAGAGGTGATACTCGCCCTGGAAGTAGACGAGCCCGTTGGGATCGTTCGTCCAATGCTGCCGCGGGGAGAAGTGAACTTGCGGCCGATAGGGCTGGTTGTAACCCGTAGACTTCTGCGCCACGGCAGAAACGGAACAGAGTGCCGTCAGGAAACACACTGCTAGATAGCGCCAGATACCGGCCTTAAAAGCAGTGGATGGCGAAATGCACCGCGGCACAGGGGCTGAAAGCCACGTCGTTCGGGGCGTTCTTGTGGGACGGCTGAAGCCATTTCCTTCCACGGTATTCCCCGGCGGTATCTTGCTATGACCACGAGACCCAACGGCGCTCCTGACTGCTTTGCTGGGCCAATTCGATGGCGCGCAGGGTGCGGTAACCGTCTTCGGCGGTGACTGCCAGCGGCGCTTTGCCGAGAATTGCGTCGCGGACGTTGGCGTAGAGGTTGCGATAATCGCCCACTTCAGTTTTCACCTTTTGCGGCTGCGAGCCTGCAACAGACAAAGTTCCCCACAGTTCTTCTTGATCTTCGCCCCAGTGCTCACTGCCGGGGAGTTCGCCGCGCCGCAGGGGATCTTCCTGCGGGTCCATTCCATACTTCGAAAACGAGCCCTTGGTACCGTGAATCAGGAAATGCGGCCCGGGAGCGTAGGCCAGTATGCGCGCCCGCAAAAGCGCCCGCAGCCTGGGATACTCGAAGCAAACGTCAAACGCATCAACTACGGGGAACCCTCGTTGGTGGAGAAGCGAAGCGTTCACCGCCAGCGGAGGGCCAAACAATGTGAGCGCCTGATCAATGAGGTGCGGCCCCAGATCGAACAACATTCCGGAACCCGGACCTGGTTTGTCGCGCCAATTCGGTCGCGGTTCGGGACGATAGCGGTCGTAGCGCGCCTCGTATTCCACGACCTCTCCGAGGACACCGGACTCTACAATTTTCTTTACGGTTTGGAAGTCGCCGTCATAGCGGCGGTTCTGGTACACACTGAGCACGCGCTTTTGCTGGGCAGCAACTTCCATCAGTTCCTTGGCCTCGGCGGACGTGACGGTGAAAGGCTTGTCCACTACCACGTGGCTGCCCGCCAACATACAGCGGCGCGCCACATCGAAGTGCGAATTGTGGGGAGTTGCGACGACGCAAAGCTGGATCTGTTCATCGGCGAGCAATTCATCTACCGTGCGCACGGCGCGCGCCTCGGGGACCATCTGAGGCGCGGCCGAGCCGCTGCGCTCGACAATGCACGCCAGTTCCAGCCCGGGCGTAGTGCGGATGATGGGAGCGTGAAACGATTGCCCAGCCAGGCCAAAGCCGATGAGTCCTACGCGAAGCAATGGAGCCTCCTAGACACTCGACGTTTGCGCTAAAGCATTTGGCACTTAGCAGTTAGCATTCGGCCCCTTAAGCGTCTGGAGGAGTTCCGTAGCGAAAGTCGCGGCGGTCCTGCGCGGCCAAATGCTAAGTGCCAAGTGCTAAATGCTGCTTTTCCGGTTCTTCACTGGAATTACGAACTTCAGTCCCGACCACACTTCGCTCACGGCGCAAACTTTTATGTCTACCAGGCCGCAGGCCAATCCGATGTTGCGCACTTCGTTTCCGGTGAGGTCGGTCGGCACGCCAGAGGTTTTCTTCGGCCAACTCACCCACAACATGCCCGCTGGAGCCAGGCGCTTCGTATAACGCGGGAATTCGCGCTCCAGATCGGCCTGTGCCTTCACGAATATCATGACGAAATTCAGGCCGGTTTCTGTCTTCTTGGCGATTCTGCATGCGGCCAGGGCAGCCTGCAATTCACGCTCAACCTCGGCGGGCAGGTTCTGCGTGGCAATCAGGAAATTATCTTTGAGGCCCAGCTTCTTGGGAAGGGGCGTGCCTGAATAACCGGCGGTGGGGGCCATGCCTAGCGGGCCACGGGCGCGTAGTAGCCGTGGCGTGCGCGTACGTGGAGGTTCTTACGGTTCAGGGCGACGATCTGAATTGTGCGGTAACGGCCGTCATCGGTGAAGTTGGAGGGCTTGTAGGAGATCGCATACTGGCTGCGCAGCTCGTCCTGGATTTCGGCGAAGGCGTTGGCCACGTCGGTAATCTGGAAGGGGAAAAATGCGCGGCCGCCGGTGGCTTCTGCGATGCGCATGAGGATTTTATCCCCCTGGCTGGAGCTGCCGGTCACGTTGGTACTGATGGTGTACACCACCGCTTCTACCCGCTGCGCCATCTCGATGGCTTCTTCGCGGGTGACGTGGCTCTGATTGTCTTCGCCATCGCTGAGCAGAATAATGGCCCGCCGCACCGGGCCGGTCTGCGGCTGTTTGCCGAGCTTGTCGCGGCAAGCGTAGTAGAGCGCATCGAACATTGCGGTGCCGCCGCCTGGGCGCAGCATGCGAACGCCACGGGAGAGTAGGCCAGTGTCGTCGGTAAAATCCTGAGTGACCTCGGGGGTTACATCGAAGCCGACGACAAACGCCTTGTCATAGGTTGGGCGGATCGTCTGGTTAAGGAATTCAATCGCCGACTCTTGCTCGAACTTGAAGCGGTCGCGCACCGAATTGCTGGCATCCACCAGCAGGCCCACCTGCAACGGCAAGTCAGTTTCGCGGTGGAAGCTGCGCACTTCCAGCGCGGGATGGCCGTCGTCAATCACTTGAAAGTCGTCTTTGGTGAGGTCTTTGACGTAGCGGCCGTGCTTGTCGGTGACGGTGAACACCACATTCACCTCGTTAACGGTTCTACGGATAGTGGTGGAGGACTCTTCGGGTGGGAGGGAAGGCGCTGTTTTGGCGTCGGCTGCCGCCGACGCCGCAACCGGCTGAGCGGCGCCACCGTTCGTCCCTTGCGGCGGGGCCGCAGGCACTTGCTGCCGTCGCGTTGCTGATGGCGCGGAAGGCAAGTTTTGGTCCGCTTGCTGCGCGGAAGCCAACACAAGAAACAACCCCACGCTTCCCAGGGACAGGATGGTACGGCACGTCCTCATTGGCAAGATTCATTATAGTGCAAGCGGTTCGAAGATAGGGGCGCATGATCGCGGCGTACGGGAACCTTGTGTAAAGGATGTCAGGGGAGCCAACCCGAGACCGCGTACCTTGCATAAGTCTTGCCTGCTACGGGTGTGGCTGGTTACACTGCTACCCATCAAAAATCACCCTGCGGAAAGGAGAATACCCGTGGCTTATCATCTCGAGGGAGACTTGCTTGAGGTTTGTGACTGCCAGGTGCTGTGCCCTTGCTGGATTGGCGAGGATGCCGACAACAATACTTGCGATGCCATTGTCGCCTACAAGGTGGACAAGGGGACGATCAACGGCCTAGATGTCTCGGGGCTGAGCCTGGCGTTGATGGTGTTTATCCCAGGCAACATTTTGAAGGGGAACTGGAAGGTAGGCGTGTTCGTGGACCAGAAGGCGAGCGCCCAGCAGGAAGAAGCCCTGCTGAGTGTGTGGACGGGCAAGCTGGGTGGTCCGGTAGCAGACTTCGCCAAGCTGGTGGGGGAAGTGGTGGCGGTGCAGCGCGCGCCCATCACGTTTGAAGTGAAGGAAGGCCAGGGCACGCTGAAGGTGGGCTCGGCGGCAGAGGCGGTGATGGCGCCGTACAAAGGCCCCGGCGACCGGGTCACGACGCTGCGCGACAGCGTTTTTTCCACGATTCCGGGCTCTCCGGCTTATATCAGCAAGGCCTCGCGCTATCGGCGTAACACCAGTGCAATTGGCTTGCCTGATGTAGACCTCCAGGGGCGCAACGCCATTCAGGGCAAATTCCTTTTTGATTGCTGATCGGCGGATGATTCTGTATTGATCGCGCGCGACGGATTTTGCCATGGCTTGGCCTCGAGTACAGGACAACCGAATCCTGGCGGCGCTGCTTTCCTCGCTGGCGGCGCTGGCGTGGTATGCGCTCTGGCTCGGCGAGAAAACACCTTTCGGCCACATGCTCCTACACTTCCATTCCGGACATCACATGCCCATGGCTGCGAGCGGATGGACGCTGGCCTTGGCCTTCGTAGTGGGCTGGACGCTGATGACCATCGCCATGATGCTGCCGACCAGTTCGCCGATGATTCTGTTGTTTCAGCGTATGGTGAGCGCGCGGCCCGGGGCGAACGGGTTGGTGGCGCTGCTGATTGTGGGGTATCTGTGGGTGTGGATCGCATTCGGGGCAGTAGTGTACCTGCTCTCCCGCGCGGTTCAGTCGGTGGTGGCTGGGGTGCCTTGGGCGGTTGAGCATGCTTGGGTGGGCGGCGCCGTCATTCTTCTTGGCGCGGGCCTGTTCCAATTTTCATCGCTGAAGTATGCGTGCCTGGATAAATGCCGGTCGCCGATGAGCTTCCTGGTGGAGCGCTGGCGGGGCGCGCGACCAGCGAAGGAGGCGCTGAGGCTGGGAATTGATCACGGGATCTATTGCGTTGGGTGTTGCTGGTCGCTGATGCTGGTGATGATGGCGGTGGGCACGAGCAGTCTGGCTTGGATGCTGGGTTTGGCGCTGGTGATGGCAGTCGAAAAGAATTTCTCCTGGGGCCGAAGGTTGAGTGCTCCCGTGGGTGTCGCGTTGATTGCGGGAGCGGGAGTTTTGATTTTGCAGGCATGATGTTGGGAAGTGTCTCCCTTCCTCCGGCCGGCGATCTTTGTGGTTCGCTATCCTTAACGCAACGAGACGAAGAAATACAACTTTGTGCGTCGCCCCTAGGCGCTTGCAGCGGCCCGGCCGATTCTCCAGTGCGATAAAATCTCCGCCATGACGAAATATTCGCGGGGCTGTCTGCTGGCTTGCCTGATGCTGACGCTTGCGGGTTGCACGGTGTGGGGTGAGCATCCGGCGAAGCACTGGACCGACGCTACCGGCGGTGAAAGCCTGGAGCGCAATTTCTGGAGAGAGGTGAAGGCGCGAGACTGGGCCGGGCTGGAGCGGCACGTCTCCGACACCTACGTGTGGCTTGCGCCGGAAGGTTCGATGGACAAAGCGGCAGCGCTTCAGCATCTGCAGCAGTTGCAGCTCAACGATTATTCGCTGGGAGATTTCAAAGTGGAGCTGGATGGCTCGACTTTGATCGTGACTTATACGATCACCATGCAGGGCTCGTTCAATGGACAGGCCATACCTGCAACCCCGGTGCAGATGATGAGCGTATGGCAGCAGGAGAAATCGGGATGGGTGGCGATTGCGCATTCTACGGTTGTGCCACCGGCGGGCAGGTAAAGCTGTCTGTGTTCTTCGCCGAGGACATGGAGGAGTTCTGTCATCCACCTGTTCGTTATCAACTTGTTCTTCATCCGCCTGACTCATGATCTCCCGCGCCACATCGCGAACTGCGTTGAGACTCGAAACAGTTGCGGTACGACGGCGATTCCGCCAGCGGCTGCTCGCCTGGTACGGGCGCAACCGGCGCGATTTACCCTGGCGGCGAACCCGCGATGCCTATCCAGTGTGGCTTTCCGAAATGATGTTGCAGCAGACGAGGGTGGCAGCGGTGCTCAGCCACTACGCGAGGTTTCTGCAACGCTTTCCCACCATTGAAAAGCTGGCGGCGGCCCGGGAGGCCTCGGTGCTGGCGGCGTGGAGCGGCCTGGGCTATTACCGGCGGGCGCGGATGCTGCATGCCGCAGCCAAGAAGGTCGTGCGCGAACTGGACGGATGCTTTCCTTCCACGGCAGCGGGATTGCGCGCGCTGCCGGGCGTGGGGCGCTACACGGCGGCGGCGATCGCCAGTATTTCATTCGGTGAGCCCGTAGCGGTGGTGGATGGAAATGTGCGGCGTGTGCTGGAAAGATTGATGGGCGACAATCTTTCAGGGCAGCAGCCGTGGATGACTGCACAGGATCTATTGAGCTGTACGCGGCCCGGCGATTTCAATCAGGCGATGATGGAACTGGGCGCTACGGTTTGCCTGCCGGGAGAGCCGATGTGTAAGGCGTGTCCGGTGGCGGAGTTCTGTAGTACCCGGGGGCGAGGCAATGGAGGCGTGGCGAAAGCTCGCCAGCAGAAACGTCAGATTTATTACGCGCTGAATTGCCGTAATGGCGCGGTGCTTTTAGTGCGGCGACCTGGGGATGCTTCGCTGATGGCGGGGATGTGGGAGTTGCCGGAGATTGCGGCCAGGTCGAAGACGGAGATAAAACTGCGACACTCCATCACAGTTACTGATTATGTTGTGCACATATCGCGGGCCAAGGTGCCGGGGGTGGGCGGGCGCTGGGTGCCGAAGTCACGGCTCAACAGACTTCCGCTCACCGGGTTGGCGCGGAAAATTCTAAGGGTTGCAGAGGTCCTTTAATCAGTGCAATGGGTTTGCTCTGCGTGCTTAGCGTACTTCGCGGTAAAAAGCTTTAACCGCAGAGTTCGCAAAGGACGCGAAGTGCACCTTCAGAAAAAAGATCACGGGTTGACCACAGCCCCCATATAGAGAAGCGCGCCGGTCTGGTTGTCCACTACCGCGAAGAAGAATGGCCGGTTGACGATCATGCGGAATGGGGGCTCCGGTTGACCGAGCCTCAGGCTGGCTACGACCCCGCCGATTACGCCGCTCGATACAATCTCGGTACCTCTTTCATCCACCTCCAGCAACATGGTTTGCAGCACGCGGGTGAGCTTGGCGCCTGCCGGACTGGTTACGGCCGGCGCGAACGACGCGAACGACGTGAAGGGAGACTCCATTCCCATACCCTGAAGTAGATTCTTCACGTCGCCGCGGTATTCGGCTTTGAATCGCGGCAACTCAAGATAGCCGGGGTGGGAACGCATTTCTAAAATCCATTGGGCCCAGTTGTCAGCGGTCAGCGACTTCTCGAATTCCACGAGACTGGAGTCTTCATCCGGCAGAAAGATCAGCATGCCTGCGTTACGGTAATTAAGGCGCACGGCCTGAAATTTCGGCCCGCGAAAGTAAGCGAACTCTCTTCTGGCCGACATCATGGGAACCGACTTTTTCTGGCCGGAGAGCAGGGTGAAATCGCCGGGGTGAGTAGACTGGGGGTCGAACGGTTTTGTCCAAACTCCCTTGAACCAGGTTGTATCCACCAGCAGGAAGTTGTCGCCTTGCAGGGAATCTATTACGTGGTTCAGCTTGCCCCCGGTCTGTGCCGCAGCCCAGGAGTTAACCGCGTCAACCGCGGCCTTGTCACTCCTGGGCAGGACTTCCGGCTTGACCGAGTATGAGTCTTCAGCGACGTTCATGAACGCTGGGCGAAACGCGATGCCCGGTTGAACCCATAGTGATCTTGCCAGGATGAGCCGCTCGCTGGTCTCGGAGTCGGGCGCAAGCTTCTGCCCTTCCAGGGGTTGCGCCTGCGGATGAGAAAGCGCCCGCAGCAACATCTCGCTTTGATGGTTGATTTGCTCGGACGACAAATTGCGCAGATCGAACGCATTCAGGATTTGATCCTTTGCCGTCTGGTCCGCACCGTTCTGCAGCAGGGCAAAATCCAGAGAGAGCGCGGTAGGGGAGATGAGGACGTTCCTGTCAGGCGCATCGGTTGCCGCCTGATGAAAGAACCTGAACGCGAATCTGGTGTTGCCGTCCACCAAAGCGTGATAGGCCTCCTGTCCGAACGCGGGGAAGGCCGCGAAAAGAACTATGCAGAGAATCGCCAGGCTGCCCCGTCGAGTCATGATTCCTCCGATGAGCGGAGATGCCTTACATAATGGTCTCACGCCCTGGCGGAAGAACCAACCTTAAGATAGCCGTGGCTTAGGCCGCGGCCGGGTAGTGATGACCAAGCTTCAACAGGAAGCCGTGCGCCCGATGAAACCAGGGAGTTTTCGGCAGGAACATGAAGGGGCAATACCCTTCCACCAGGCGGATCCGGTTCAGCCGGCAGAACTCGGCGGCCGCCGGGCTGACTGCGCCTGGCCCCACTCCGCGATACATCCAGACGCGGGGAATGCCGGCGTCAGCGCATTCAACCACGACCCGTTCAGTCTCGCGGGGAGAAGTCATCAACAGCGCTCCCTCGACCGGCGGTTCAATGTTCTTGACTCGTGAGAAACAAGGTTTGCCGTCTATTTCGCTGGCTGAGAAGTTCACCGGAACCATGTCATAGCCAAGGGTACACATATCGCGGAAGAGGGCGCGGCTGAAGTCCTTCGGGTCACGTGAGACGCCCACCATGGCGATGCGGCGCTGCGCCAGAAAATCTTCAATGTCATCACGAGTAGTCATGGGAGTAAACCTCCTCTCGCTTCTGGCCACAAATGTTATGCGCACGGAGAATTCGGTTGCAGTGAGCGGCGTCACAGCAGATTGGTTTAGACGGCAGGTGATGGTCTGAACCTGACGCATCAGACTTTTTCGGGCGGAACCCTTGCCCGCTGCCCCTTCCCGGTTCTTAGTGAGCCGGTAGGACGTGTAATGTCATCTATAAGCCAGGTTGCCGAACTGGGAGGATAGAACATGGGTGCACTTTTGCCGGGAGTTACCGCGCCGGATTTCTCCTTGCCCGCGATGGATGGGAAGACCTTCACGCTGAAGGAAGCCCTGGCTCGCGGGCCGGTGGTGCTGGCATTTTTCAAAGTTTCATGTCCGACTTGCCAGTATGCTTTTCCGTTCCTGGAGAGAATTTCAAAAGCGCATGGGAGCGGGAACGTCAGCGTCGTGGGGGTGTCGCAGAACGACAAGCGCGACACTGCCGCCTTCCTCAAAACGTTTGGGATCACATTTCCGGTGCTGCTCGACGACACGCGGGCTTACCCGGTATCGAATGCTTACGGCCTGACGAATGTGCCGACCATTTTCTGGATCGCGCAAGACGGAGAGATTGAAGTTTCGAGCGTGGGCTGGGTGCGGGCGGACGTGGATGAGATCAACCGCCGGGCGGCGGAGAGCGTTGGGCAGAGTGTAGTGCCTATCTTCCATGCCGGTGAGCGGGTGGTTGAGTTTCGCGCTGGTTGAGGATCCAAAAACTAGCCCGCCGGGTGCGGGCATGAAATTCCTTTTCACCACCGATACACGAAAGCATGCGGGTCGCTGCGTTTCTGATCTGGCCATCCTCAGTCCTTTACAATGGGTGGTCTTCCACAGAGAAAACAGACGAGGAGCATTCATAATGCAGAAAGCGGTACGCACAACCGCGCTCACCTTCCTATTGTTCTTGCTGGCAACCGTGGCGGCCTATGCAGCCTGGAAACAGAGGGTGCCTACGCCGCTGCCTCCGGCGGCTACCGCGGCCATGGAGAAAATTAATTCCGAAAGCATTCGGGCCCACGTGCGCTTTCTTTCTCATGACTTGCTGGAAGGCCGCGGCACCGGGCAGCGCGGCGGCGACATTGCGGCGGAGTACATAGCCACGCAGTTTGCGCTCTATGGGCTGAAGCCTGCGGGTGAAAACGGAAGCTACATGCAGAAAGTGCCCATGGTCGGGATCACCACTGAGCCAGAGAGCAAGTTCTCGCTGGTTAGCGCGAATGGTGAAGCGCGCACATTGAAATATCTGGATGACTACGTCGCCATGGACCAAACGCAGCAGCCGCAGTCTGACGTGGATGCCGGGATCGTGTTCGTCGGCTACGGCATCGAAGCCCCCGAATACCGCTGGGACGATTACAAGGGCGTGGACGTCAGAGGGAAAGTGCTGCTGATGCTGGTGAACGAGCCGCCTTCCGACGACGAGAAGTTTTTCAAGGGCAAGGCGCTCACCTATTACGGCCGCTGGACTTACAAGTATGAAGAGGCGGCGCGCAAGGGCGCAGTGGGGGCCATTCTCATCCACAAGACGGAAATGGCGAGTTATCCCTGGGAAGTGGTGCGGAACTCGAATTCGGGTGAGCGATCGTCATTGAAGCTGGACGGAAGTCCGAAGTTGAAGGTCGCTTCATGGATCCAGCTTGAAGTGGCCAAGCAACTCGTGGCCGACGCGGGATTGAACTTGGATAACCTAATGGCTGGTGCTGCTTCGCGCGATTTCCATCCCGTGGCTCTGCCCGCAAGGCTCAAGGCGCACATGGTCAGCAAGATTCGTCCGTTTGAATCGAACAATGTGCTGGCCATCTCGCCCGGGGTGGACCCGAAGCTCAAGAACGAAGCGGTGATTTACACGGCGCATTACGACCACCTGGGCATTCGGCCCGACATGCCGGGGGACAACATTTACAACGGCGCCAACGACAACGCAACTGGCTGCGGCATTCTGCTGGAGCTGGCGCGGTCTTTCGCACAAGCAGCGCAGAAGCCGCGGCGCTCGATTCTGTTTGCCGCAGTGACGGCGGAGGAGCAGGGGCTGCTTGGCTCGGAATATCTGGGCAAGCACCCTCCAATACCGGCGAACAGGATCACACTCGATTTGAATTTTGATGATATCCCGCCGCTCGGAATCCCCGAGCAGGTGGAAGTTTCCGGCTCGGAGCGGACCACGTTTTATCCCATGGTGCAGGCGATGGCGGAAGATTTTCGGCTGCAGATTCGTCCGGACTCGAATCCCGGCGCCGGCTACTATTATCGCTCGGACCACTTCAGCCTGGCGCGGGTGGGCATTCCCGCGTTTTCTGTGGCTGAGGGTGTGAAGTATAAGGGCCATGACGACGCCTGGGGCATGCAGCAGGCGGCCGACTACACCGAGAAGCATTACCACCAGCCAAGCGATGAGTACCATCCCGACATGGACTTCAGAGGTGACGCGGTGATTGCGCGCTTCGGGTTCGCGTTGGGATGGGAAGCAGCCATGCAGCCGCGGTTGATCGGCTGGCAGAAAGGCGATGAGTTTGAAGCGGCCAGACTGAAGAGTGCGGCTGGCAGAGACTAATAAGCCTTGATGAAAAAGTAAGTCGTCATTCCTGTGCCCGTGAGGATGACGAAGCGGCGCACCCAGGTTTGTGGCAGGCGTTGGGCATAATGCGCGCCGAAGTATCCGCCCACCACCGCGCCGAAGAGCATGACGATGGCCTGCGGCCAATAAATGATGCGTGCAGTAATGAAGGCGATCAATGCCAGCCCATTGGTAGTGCTGCTGAGTACGCTCTTGAGGGCGTTCATGGAATGGATGTCGGTCATGCCGACGGCCGCCAGCATAGCGAGAATTACGATTCCCATGCCGCCGCCGAAGTAGCCGCCGTAGATCCCAACGAAGAGTTCGAAAACAGTGGCTGCGACAATCGCGGCAGTGGTGGACTCGTGGCCCACACTGGACTGCCGGCCTCGCGCCAGTTTCTTGCCGAAAACAAAAAGCAGAGTGGCGGCCAGCATCAGCCAGGGCAGAACCCGCATGAAAGTGTGGGCGGGGGTTTTGAGCAGCAAAATCGCGCCCGCTAGTCCGCCGGCGACGCTGGCCGAAACCAGCGGCACCAACACCCGGCGAGGGATGTCCAGGCGGTTGCGATAGGCGCCGGTGCTGGCCGCGACTCCCGTCCAGAGAGCGAAAGTGTTGGTGGCATTGGCCGGAATCGGCGGCACGCCGGTGAAGAGTAGCGCGGGGAAGCCGATAAAACTTCCGCCTCCGGCAACGGCGTTGAGCGCACCGCCCAGAACGCCGGCGGTCAGAAGGAAGATGGCTTGCAGTAGAGTCAAGGGTTACAGATGTATCAGAGGAGAGCGCAGGGACACAAATCCTAAACGCTGAAGCCGCGAAGGGCTGCCGCCGAATGCTCGGAGAGTTTTCGAGAATTCGGAGTGTTCACTTGGCCCAGGCTTTGCCGAAGGTTTCTACCCGCTCGCGCACGCCGAGAACATGCGTGGGCAACTCCAGCCGGCTGCCTTCTTCGAGTATTGGGACCAGTTTGTCGAACTCCGGGCCGGAATGCGATCCGGTAACGACGATGCGGATTGGGTGGAACAGTTCTTTCCCTTTTGCACCGGTTTCGACCTTCACTTCGTTCACCAGTTGCTTAAAACGCTCGGCGGTGAGCTGTTTGGTTTGGGCGGATTCATCGGCGAGTATCTTAACGGTGAATCGGGCGATGACTGCTTTGGTGTCCGGCCATGCAAGGACTTCGGCGTTGGCGGAAGAAGCGATTGCGGCGGCGGGATCGTAGTGGAAGATTAGCGAAGCGCGCTCCGGCAGTTGCTCGAGGCGGTCTACGGATGGAGCCAGAAGCCGCGTGACCGATGCGAACCAGTTGACGACTACCGGCGGCCAGCAGTCCGCAATTCCCTCGGGCGACAGAGCGCGGCTGTAGTAGGGCAAGGCCAGTTGCTCGATTTTCTCCGGGAGGCTGACCTTTAGGTAATGACGATTCAGCCAGTACAGCTTCTCCATGTCGAAAATGGCGGGTGAGGGCGTCACACGCTCCAGGGAGAATTCTTTTACTAATTCATCGAGACTAAAGATTTCACGCGTACCGCCAGACGGCGCCCATCCCAGCAACGCGAGGTAATTCGCCAGCGCCTCGGGAAGCACGCCCATCTCGCGAAAATTAGCGATCGAAGTTGCGCCATGGCGTTTAGAGAGCCGCTCACGGTCGGCCCCGAGAATTGTAGAAAGATGCGCGAACTCGGGCACCGGCCAACCCAGCGCCTCGTACAGCGCCACTTGCTTGGGAGTGTTGGAAAGATGATCGTCGCCGCGAATTACGTGGGTGATCTTCATCAGCGCGTCATCAATCACAACTACGTAGTTGTAAACCGGCATGCCACTGGAACGCAGAATGATGGGATCGCTCACCACCTCGTTGGAGAATTCGACGGCGCCGTGCACGATGTCGTGAAAGCGAATGGGGTGTTCCGGGATGCGCAAGCGAATAGCGCTGGCCTCGCCTGCCGAACGCCGCCGTTTCGCTTCGTCCGGATCCACTACGCGGCACTTGCCGGAATAAATCGGCGCGCGGTGCTCGGCCACAGCACGCTCGCGCTCTCTCTGCAAATCTTCCTCGCTGCAAAAACAGAGATAGGCTTTGCCCTCGTCGAGCAAACGCTCGGCGTGTTCACGATAAATTTCCAGCCGGTCAGATTGGCGATACGGCCCGTACGCGCCCGGTTTGTCCGGGCCCTCGTCCCAATCGAGGCCGAGCCATTTCAGGTCGGCGATGAGCTGGTCTTCGAAGCGCGCCTCGCTGCGTTCCACGTCGGTGTCTTCGATGCGCAGCACCATAGCGCCCTTTTTCTGGCGCGCGAGGAGCCAGTTGAAAAGGGCGGTACGGGCATTGCCCACGTGCAGATGTCCGGTGGGCGAAGGCGCAAAACGCACTCGAACGGAGTTCTTGGGAGACACCAGAAGATGTTAGCAGACAGGCGGCAGCGGTTCCGGCGGGTGCGGCGAGAGATAAGTTCCGGTGATGCGGTCGTGCCAGCAGAGCTGGTCCTCATCGAGAAAGCACCAGGCATAGCCGAGCCCGAGCGAGAGAACTGACAAAACCGAAGCCAGCGCCCGCCAGCGGCGCGAACGCTGCGAAGCAGGAGTGTCGTCGAAACGGGTGAGCTGCAGGCCCGCGAGTTTCAGGCCGGGCGTGGTGCCTGAGTACACCAGCAGCAGATATTGATATCCCGCCCAGAACACAATCCCGAATGCGAGCCAGGCCACGGCAGTCTCCGCCCGTGAGAGCGTCACATCCACCATCTCGAAGAAAATGTAGCCAAACAGCACCACGGCGAAGGTCACGAGCACCAGATCCAGGCCGGCGGCAAACATGCGCAACTGCATGGAAGCCGGTGAGAGCGGAATTTCGAAACCCGGACGGCGTTCGCGCTTTGGTTCCTCCGCGGTCTCAATCAGCATGCCGCCCAACGCGGGTGGGATGGGCGCAACTTCGGGAGCTTCCAGGATGCGCGGGCGCTCGAGCACCGGTTCAGCCAACTCTTCCAGCGGGCGCGGCGGTGCTACGGCCGAGCGCGGAAAGTGAATGACGCGAGTGGGAAATTCGTTCCCTGTGGCCTCGGTTGCAATCTCGGGCGCTCTTTTCGCTGCGGCAGCGGAGTGTGCTCCTTCCGCGGGCCCCGGCTGCGAACTGATTTCCGGCACTGAGGAATCTTTGCCTGCTACCGGATCGCTTTCAAATTTCAACCGCAGCGACGGGTAACGCGGCTCTTGTGCCCCGCGGCGTGATTGGTAATTGTCGAGGCGAGCGGCAACTTCCTGCCGCCAAGTTGCGGAGTCCTCTTGTGCGGGGAGAACGTTCTGTCCAGGAATTGCGACTTCGGCTGGTGCTTCTTTGCCGTTGCTGCCTTCAGTCGCTGGTTTTGGCGAAGAGATCTCCTGAGCCTCCACGTCCCCCGTGCGCACTTCGTTTCCCAGAGATTGCTTCCCATTCACTGCTGGAAGAGGAATCGGGGAGGAAGAACCATCTGGCTCTCGCCCCGCCGCCATCTCTACAGAGGGGCCAACGATTTTTGCCGGGGAGCGCGGAGCATTATCCTCCTCCAACACAAAACGAGCCGGCGCAGCGCCAGCCTGACCATGGTTGGCAAGATCGCGCCCCGCCGAATTGAGGCTGGCAGCGAACTGCTGTTCGCTGGCATCGTACGCTTCAGGATCGATCAACTGCGCTGGAGCTTGATTCTCCGTGTCGTCGTCGGGAACGAATCTTCGTTTAGTTCGCTCTTTGGTCTGAGGCGCTGTTGAAGGCACGCGAGTCTCACCCGCGCAGTGGCAGACATCGCCACAGATAGGGCACGGCACAGAACGATCTGGTGAGGAAGAGGCCAAAACGAGAGACGCTTTCCGATTGATCGAAAACTACCGGCTCGAAAACTGCGCGCTTTGCCACTCAGGCCAGCGCCGTGCTAAGTTCACGCATACCCCGGCGTGGAACTCTCGCGAGGGCTTCCGTGCGCTTCCAATGACTTTCCGTACACGATTCCTTATCACGGCAGGAATTGTTTGTCATCTGTTAGTCGAGCCGCCCCTAGTAACTAGCCAGTTGCGCTCTGCCCCCGATGATGCAGCGACTTCGTTGCCGGAAGCCGCGAATAACGCGCCCCGCAGCGCATGTTCTTTGCAAAAAGGTGAAGACGGTGTGTGCGCGGTGCAGCAGGAGAAAGAAGGCCCCGTCTTCAAGCTGCACGGCCAGGTGGAGATTCATTATTTGAATTTCGTTTTGCGCTGCGACGAAGCTCAATACAACTCAGACACCGGGGAAGCCGAAGCCAGCGGCCACGTGGTGCTAGATGGCGGGCCCAACGACGAACATCTTGAAGCGACCCACGCCACCTACAATGTAAAAACCGAGACCGGAAAATTTGAGAACGTACACGGCACTGTCGGATTGAAGCTGCGCGCTTCCCGCCTGGTTTTGACCTCGCCTGATCCGTTCGCGTTCAGCGGGAAACTGGTGGAGAAGATCGCCCCCGATCATTACATAGTTCATGGCGGCACCATCACCACCTGTGAGGTCCCTCATCCCAAATGGCAGTTCTTCGCCCGCAAAGTCGAAGTGGATGCCGCCAGCGACGCCAAGGTATACCACAGTACATTTCGCATCGAAGGAATTCCGGTCCTGTTTTTGCCCTTTGCCACTTATCCGATTGAACGCCAGCGTCAATCGGGCCTTCTGATTCCGAACCTTGGAAGTTCTTCCATCAAAGGTTTGATCGTCGGCGAGTCCGTCTATTGGGCCATCAACCGCAGCATGGATGCCACGCTGGGCGCGGAATACTTCTCTCTGCGTGGCTGGGCGCCGCAGGGTGAGTTTCGCGCGCGGCCCAGCGAAACGTCCTTTGTGGATTTGAATTTCACCAGCCTTCTCGACCGCGGCTACGGCCCGACCCATATTGATCAGGGCGGCGCCGACGTTCGCCTCAACGCGCAAGGCCTGTTTCCGCTCGGCTTCCGCGGCGTGGCCGATATTGATTACCTGACTTCCTTTGTCTACCGGCTCGCTTTCAACGAGACGTTTGCGCAGGCGATCTACTCCGAGGTGAAGTCGCATGCCTTCGTCTCCAAGAACGCCGACGGCTTTTCCTACAATATAGCCACCGAGCGTTACCAGGATTTCGAGAGCACCAACTATGGCGACGTGATCACCATACTGCACGCGCCCAGCGTGGAAGTTTCCAGCGTCGACCGCCAGCTCTGGACTTCGGCGCTGTATTGGTCGTTCGATGCCGCGGCCGAAGGACTTTCCCGCAGCGAGCCCGCATCAGGCAGCGCGCCGCCGTTCCGTACGGCTGATCTTGTGGGGCGTTTCGATCTAAGCCCCACATTCTCCCTGCCGCTCCATTTCCACGGATGGTCGGTGCGCCCCGAGCTTACCCTGCGGGACACGTTCTACACGCAGGAAATCACGCTCGTTGACGAAGTTCGAACTGCGTCTTCCGACCCCATTAACCGCAAGGCCCTGGAGGGCTCGGTGGAGATTCGGCCACCCGCGCTGGAGCGCGTGTTCGGGCGTGAATTTCTCGGCCGCAAGTGGAAACACGTAATTGAGCCCGCCGTCTCCTACAACTACGTGACGGGTGTGAACAATTTCGAGCACTATCTGCGCTTCGATGATCGCGACATTCTCAGCGATACCAACGAAGTGCAATACGGGATCGTAAATCGGCTGTTCGCCAAGCACACAACTCCACCACCAGACAATTGCGCTGCCGAACGCATGCCGGCATCGTTTGATGTTGGCAGCGCGCCGCCGCCGCAGGGCAATGTCCCCTGGGGACGGGAGCAGGTGGAGGAAAATCCTTGCGTGCCGGAACCGCAAGTGCGCGAAGTGGCGAGCTGGGAGCTGACCCAGAAATATTTTCTCGATCCTGACTTCGGCGGCGCGCTGGTTCCCGGCCAGCGCAATGTTTTTACTACCACCGCCGACCTTACCGGTATCGCTTTTCTCACCGGGGAGCGCCATCTTTCGCCGCTCATCTCACGGTTGTTAGTCGAGCCCAGCAACCGCACCAACGCGGAATGGGACCTGGACTACGATTTCCAAACCGGCGGCATCAATGCGAGCACCGCGTTGCTGAATTATGAGTTTGGGCCTTTCACCGTGGGCGGAGGCGATGCCTACCTGCGCACGCCGCTTTCTACCGTCACGGCCGGCTCTACGCCAACGCGGGAACTCTTCAACCAGTTTCGCCTGCAGTTTGCTTACGGACACCCCAACAAGCGCGGCTTCAGCGGCGCCAGCAGTGTGGGTTTTGACGCCAACCTGGACTTCCTGCAGTACGCCGCCCTGCAAACCACCTACAACTGGGGCTGCTGTGGTTTCACCGCCGAGTACCGCCGCTTTGCCCTGGGGTCGGTGCGCAACGAAAACCAATTTCGGTTCAGCCTTGCGCTGGCCAATCTGGGTTCGATCGGCAATCTCACTCGCAAAGAGCGTCTGTTCTAGACTGCCGGCATGCACTCCTCATCGAATACAAGCGAGCCGCACGTTTTGGCAGAGACCAGCGCACGTTTTGTGGTGCCCGCTCTGCTCGCTGCCGGCTTGCTGGCTCGGCTGGGGATGGCCTCCTGGAGTTTTCTCAATCCCGACGAAGCGTTGCATTTCCTTTTGTCTGAGCAACCGTCCCTGCGGCTGGCTTATCAGGCGAGCCTGACTACGGCGCATCCGCCATTCTTGATTCTGCTGCTCTACTACTGGCGCTGGCTGGGTCGGTCGGAGCTGGTTCTGCGCCTTCCCTCGGTGCTGGCTGGAACCGCGTTCTGCTGGGTCATGTTTCTCTGGCTGAGAAGAGTGAGAGACAAAACTACAGCTCTAATCGGCCTCACTCTGTTTCTCTTTGCGCCCTCGCTGATTCTGCTTTCCGCGGAGATCCGGCAGTATTCGCTGTTGCTGTTCTTTGCGGCGGGCGCTCTGTATTTTCTCGATCGCGCTTTGTTGGAAAACTCTTTCTGCTTCATGGTGCTTTCCGGCCTTGCTCTGGACTTCGCGCTTCTGACTCACTACTCGGCGCTGATCTTCGCGCTTACCATCGGCATCTATGCCTTGCTTCGCCTGCGCGCGGCGCGAGTGAGGCCGGCAGTAATCGCGTGCTGGATAGGAGGCCAGTGTTGCGCCCTGGCGGTGGTAACGTTCCTATTCAAAACTCACATCCGCTTGCTGAGGAGCGAGGGACTGCCACAGGAGATCAGTGATACCTGGCTACGAACATCTATTTTTCATTCTGGCCGCGAACATGGGGCGGTCTTTGCGGTCAGAAATACGATTCGGCTGTTTCATTATTTCTTCAGCCAGGGCGCAATAGGAGTGTTGGCGCTCCTGCTGTTTGTGGTGGGAACGGGGTGGCTCGTCTGGCGCGAGCGAGGCGAGACGGCGAATGATGACCGCCCCTCCTCGCGCCAACTCGGATTTTTGCTTCTATTTCCCTTCGCAGTCAACTGTGGTCTTGCCCTGACCGGAATTTATCCATATGGCGGAACTCGGCATAATGCAATGCTGGAGATTTTTGCCACTCCTGGAATCAGCATTGGTTTAGCCTGCTGGAAAAGTTCGCCGGCATGGTTGAAACCAGCAGGAATTGCAGCCGCATTGCTCTTCTGCAACCTCTTTCCGAATCCTACCGGGGCGTACATCCGGCCGCGCGATCAGCACAAGCCGTTGATGACCAATGCGGTTGACTTCCTGCGGGACTCTGCTCCTCCATCTTCCATTGTCGTGGCGGATAACGGCGGCGGCCTTCTGTTGAGCTATTATTTGTGCCACCGAAATGTTGTCCAGTTTCAGCCGCCCTATCAGCCTTTTCAAGAGTCCCACTGCGGCAATTATTCCGTCATTACTTCTGCGCCGGTCTTTAGCGCCCGCGTAGACACCGCTGCGCTGCAATCAATAGGGCAGTACTACGCGCTCACTCCCGGCACGCCGGTATGGATATTCGAGGCGGGCTGGATCGTAGACAAAGAGCACGACCCCGCGGCCGAACTGCGCCAGGCCGGTTGCCCCGATCCGCGGATGTTTGGGCGCAATGTGGTGATGTGCCGGACGGCCATTCCCTGACAGGTGGCGCGTTCGCGTCGGGCGCGGCTTCGCCCTCACATAACCGCTCCGCTGGTAAGATACCTCTATGCCGGTTCGGGCTCTCAGCCTCGCTGCCAAGCGCGCCGCGCTCGACGAGCGCGTCCGGTCTCTGGGCCGCCTGCTGGTGGCTTATTCCGGAGGCATAGATTCCGCTTTCCTCGCCTGGGCCGCCCATGAGGTGCTCGGAGCGGACATGCTGGCTGTGATCGCGGATTCTGCCAGCCTGGCCCGCGCGCAACTCGCCGACGCCATTGACTTCGCTCGCGAACAGAAGATTCCCCTGGAGGTGATCGCGACTGGCGAACTCGACCGCCCGGAATACGCCCGCAACGACGCCAACCGCTGCTTCCATTGCAAAGATGAACTATTCGAGGTGATGGAAGAGTTCCGCCACGCGCGCGGCTTCGATGCCATTGCCTATGGCGTCAACCTGGACGACCAAAGCGATTTCCGCCCGGGACAGCGCGCCGCAAAGCAGCATCAGGTTGCTGCACCCTTGCTGGAAGCTGGCCTGACCAAGCAGGAGATTCGTGAGCTCGCCCGCACCTCCGGCTTGCGTATATGGGACAAGCCGGCGTCCGCGTGCCTATCTTCGCGCATTGAGTATGGACGACCGGTCACGCGCGAGACCCTGGCTGTGGTGGAACAAGGAGAAGATGCGATTCGCGCGCTCGGCTTCCACCAGTTTCGCGTCCGCCATCACGGAGAGATCCTGCGCATTGAGATCGCCCGTGAAGAGTTGCCGCGCGCCCTGGACGCGGCAATGGCCGCCGAGTTCACCCGTATCTTCAAAGCGCTCGGTTTTAAGTTTGTCACGCTCGACCTCGAAGGCTTCCGTTCGGGATCTATGAACTCGCTGCTGCCAGTCACGAAATTGGCGAGCGGGCAGTAGAAAGGTCGTTACTCGTCAGTCGTTGGTCGTTCGCAAAATGCCGTGACCAACGACTAACGGCCAACGACCAACGACTTCCGACCGGCGATTACAAATTCCCCCTGTGAGATAATCTACTTTCATCCTCCATGCAAAGGCGGTTCTTAGTGGCGTTTTTCCGGCGTGCATTTCTTGTCCTGGTTATGATTTGCCTGGGTTGCTCGGCGCAATCCACACCCGCGGTAGCGCCTGATATGGCGCTGCGCATCGAGCGCCAGGTGCGCCAATACTATGAAATTCCAACCGAAGTGAAGCTGGATTTCAGCCCGCTGCGGCCCAGCGACTTCCCCAACTACGACTCTCTGACCATCACGCTGCAGAACGGCGAAAAGAAAAAGCAGTACGAGTTTCTTCTTTCCAAGGACGACAAAACGCTCATCCGGTTCACCCGCTTCGACCTGACTAAGGACCCTTATGCCGACCTGATGAAGAAGATCAACGTCAGCGGACGCCCCACGCGCGGCAACAAAGACGCCAAGGTCGTAGCTGTGAACTACGACGACTTCGAATGCCCTTTCTGCTCGCGCATGCATCAGACGCTCTTTCCAGGACTGCTCAAGGAATACGGCGATCGCGTCCTGTTCATCTACAAGGATTTCCCCCTGGCTGAGATTCATCCCTGGGCAACCCACGCCGCCGTGGACGCCAACTGCCTGGCGGCGCAGAGCAGCGATGCTTTCTGGAGTTTCGCCGACTACATCCACTCCAACCAGGCCCTGGTGAACGCGGCCAAAGGGCATGAAAACCAGATGGTCGCGCTCGATGGGATCACCCTGCAACAGGGCCAGCACTACAACCTGGATGCAACCAAATTGCAGGCTTGCATCAAGGCGCAGAACGACGACATCGTGAAAGCCTCGGTCCATGAAGGCGAGTCGCTGGGCATTGACGCCACTCCCACCATGTTCATCAATGGCGAAAAGCTGGATGGCGCCGTTCCGATCAACGAGGTTCGCGCCGCGCTCGATCGCGCGTTGCTCGCAGCCGGCGTGCAGCCGCCGCCGCATCCCGCCGTTCCGCCCGCTGCGGGAACGCCCTCTGCGAGTAAATGATCCAGTGGCGCGGACCCTCGCAGAAATTCTGGATGCGATAATGCAGCAAGCGTGGAAAGGTGTGGAGGAAACTTTGACGTGTGGTTTCACATTCCGAAAACTCGCGGCCGGGATGGGTGCGCTATTGCTTTTCGCTGCCGCAGGCTGCGGGCACAAGCAGGCCCCGGGGGATGTGATGGCCACGGTAGACGGGCACAACATCTACCGCGCCGACGTGGAGAAGTACTACCAGAACCAGATTGCCGGTTCCGGCCAGCAACCCAGCGGCGAGCAGGCCACCAGCCTGCGTCTGAATATTCTGCGCCAGTTGATTGACAACGAAATTTTCATGCGGCGCGCGGAGAAACTCGGCCTGCTGGCCACCGATGATGAAGTAGACCGCCGCCTCAACGAAATCAAAGCGCCCTTCACCAATGAAGAATTCGAGGCCCGGCTCAAAGACAAGAAAGTTACGCTGGAAGATTTCCGCCGCGACGTTCGCCGCTCGCTGACCGTTGACAAGGTGCTGAACAAAGAAATCACCTCCAAAATCAGCATTTCCGACCAGGACATCACCAACTATTACAACGAGCACAAGGCGGAGTTCAATTTCATCGAGCCGCAGTATCACCTCGCCCATATTTGGGTCACCACGGCCCCGAATCCGCAAGTGCACAACCTGCGAAACGACAAGGCGCAGAACGAAGGCGAAGCGCGCAAGAAAATCCAGATGATTTACAACCATCTGGACAGCGGTGACGATTTTGCCACGCTCGCCATGGATTACTCGGAAGACACAGAGACTTCGGGCAACGGCGGCGACCTTGGTTTCACCCCCGAATCGTCACTGCACAACACCGACCCCGCGACTCGCGATATAGTCGCCAAACTCAAGCCGGGACAGTACAGCCCGATCATTCCTGTCATCAATCCCGCGAATAAACAGGTGGTTGGTTTCCGCATTGTGAAACTACTGGCAAAAGAGCCGGCGGGGCAGCGTGAACTCTCCGATCCCCGTGTGCAGCAAGCCATCCGCGCCCAACTCCGCGACCGCCGCGAGCAGATCCTCAAGGCAGCTTATGACGAAGTTCTGCACAACCAGGCCAAGGTGGAGAACTATTACGCGGAGAAGATTTTGCAGAGTAACGGCGTGATGCAGTAGGAAATTTGGGATTTGTAACTTCAAGTTGTCTTAATTTACAAATTGCCCGATTACCAAATTACAAATCTCTTTCTTCTCTCGTGTGCTCCATCTCCCGGTGATCCATCCAGCTCTGCAAAATCAGCACCGCCGCCAGCCGGTCCACGACCTCGCCTCGCCGCTTGATGGACATCTCTGACTCGCGCAGCAAACGATTGGCCTCGGCTGAGGTCAGGCGTTCATCCCACAGATGTACCGGGAGCCCGAACTTGTGCCGCAGGTCTTCGGCAAAGCGCTGCATCTTCTCGGATTGCGTGCCTTCGGCGCCGCTCATGCGCAAGGGGAGTCCCACTACGATCTCGACCACGTCATACTGCTGAATCAGCCGTTGCAACTCTCCCAAATCAGTGCGCTTGTTGCGGCGGCGCAGCGTAGGAAGCCCCTGGGCGGTGATTCCCAAGGGATCAGAAACTGCGAGTCCGATCGTCTTCGAGCCCACGTCCAGGCCGAGCACACGCGCCACCTGCGCCGAATTGCGAGGAAAGCTCACGCCGCGATTATATGTCCAGCGCAAGACCGCTGATTTCGACTAGGATAGTGCGCATGCCGAGCGAAGAAATCCCGCCGCTGGCCGAGGTCACTCTGGTAGGCGGGGCGGTGGTTGCTACTGGCAGTGAAATCCGCGGCGGGCCGCGGCCACGTCACTGGGCGCTGAATCTGCTGGGCATCGGTGTGCTCTTCGCCCTCTGTTACTACGGCCAAGTGGTGCTGGTGGTGATGCTGACGTCCATCCTGCTGGCGTTCATTCTGGCGCCGGCGGTGGATCTGCTGATGAAATTGCGCCTGCCTCGCGCACTGGCGGCGCTGATCGTTCTTCTATTGCTGCTCAGCGCGATTGCCGGCACGGTGTATTACTCGTACAGCCAGGCGGCTGTGCTGGTGGCTGATCTTCCCAAGTACAGCGGCAAGATTCGCGATGAAGTCATGCGCTTCCGTCAGCGGGCCGAGAGTCTCGAGGTCTTGAACCCGCAGCATGAAAGGGGGGTCGTCAACGTCCGCCCGGCGACCGATTGGACCGACCTGCTTACCCGCGGCTTTGGTTCCGTGAGCCAGGTGGTTTTCGCGGCCTCTTTCGTACCATTCCTCGTGTACTTCATGCTTACCTGGCAGCACCATGTGCGATCGGCCACGGTGATGCTCTTCCCCCTGGAGAGCCGCAACACTGCCTGGGTCACTCTGGGGCTGATCTCCAACATGATCAGAAGTTTCATGGTGGGGAATGTCTTGATCGGATTGTTGCTGGGCGCCGCCAGCACTGTGGTTTTTTGGCTAATGAACGTCCCGTTCTTCTACTTTGTGGGTTTCATCAGCGGATTCCTCAGCCTGGTGCCATATTTGGGCATAGTTCTGGCGCTGGCGCCGCCCATTTTCGTGAGCTTCGGACGAATGCAGTCCGGCGACATTCTGACCATAGCGGTAGCCGTGTTGGGCCTGCATTTGATCGCTCTGAACATCCTCTATCCCAAACTGCTCGGCAACCGCCTGCAACTGAACCCTCTGGCGGTGACCATCGCTCTGCTGCTGTGGGCCTGGCTGTGGGGAGCAATCGGCCTGCTGCTCGCCATTCCCATAACCGCCGCCATGAAGATCATCTTCGACCACGTGGAAGCGCTGAAGCCGTATGGGGTCTGGCTGGGAGAATAGTCTTTGGTCGTTAGTCTTTGGTCGTTAGTCGTTGGCACAAGCGCCCGGCTCTGGAAAGTTCGCACGTCACAATTTTGTGGTCATTCGTCATTGATTTCCGTTGAGACGGAGGCGTAGTCCATAGGTGACGCCGCTGGCGGCGAATTTGTGGCTAACTCATACAAAGACCTTCGAGTGTGGAACCTCTCCGTCAGTTTTGCTCTCGACATCTACCGGCAGACGCAGGCTTTCCCGAGAGAGGAGATGTACGGCCTGACCAGCCAGTTGCGTCGGGCGGCAGTCTCAGTGGCCAGTAACATTGCGGAAGGGAAGGGCAGGCGCTCAGACAAGGAGTTTCTATTCTTTCCCTACCACGCACGTGGATCGCTGCTCGAGGTAGAAACGCAACTCTTGATCGCGCGCAAGCTAAACTACCTCGGCGAACCGGCCGCCGAACACCTGACTGCGAAGTCCGAGGAACTGGCAAAGAATCTGAATGCGCTTATCAACTCATTCAAGGGGGCGATCGCGGCGTAACCGAAGGATTAGGCTAACGACTAACGACCAAAGGCCAACGTCTAAGCTTCAAATTCCGCCGCTTCGGGAAAACGCAACTTGCACTTGGATAGCGCTTTGGCCAGAGTCTCCTCGACCTGGCGATCTTCACAGTTCCTGGCCATGGCCAGTTCGCTTACCAGCAGGTAGCGGGCGCGCTCCAGCATCTTCTTTTCGCGGAAAGAGAGAGGCTTGTCCTGGTTCAGCAGCAGCAATCCTTTGAGCACCGCCGCCACTTCCAGCAGCGAACCGGTGCGCATGCGCTCGGAGTTCTCCTTGAAACGGTACTTCCAGTCGGTATTGTTGTCGCACGTGCCGTCAGTGAGGAAGTCGAGGATCTTCTGAATCTCCCCATTCTTCACCACCCGCCGCAGGCCCACCGTGCCCACATTATGAAAAGGCACCATCACTTTAAGGCTGCTGGCGGCGATCTTCAGCAGGTAAAACTGCTCGACCGTGGTGCCGATGGTTCGGCTGCTGATTTGTTCGATGATTCCAACTCCATGGTTGGGGTAAACGACTTTATCGCCTATGTGGAAGCCGTCGCCGCTGATCATTGAGGAACACCCGTCAGCGCAGGAAAAACTGAGGAAAACTGCACCATTTTAGTGTATCCCAAAGCAGGCCTGATTTCAATCCGGGACGGGCGCATCGGCCTGCTCTCACGATCAACAATCTCTTGCCATTCTTCACCCGCGGCGAGCGGTCCGCAGATTTAGGGTGCAGAACCTGCCGAATCCAGCCTCACCGGCAAACATGCTTTTAATCAATCACATGCAAGAGATTCTCCGGCGCGCCCCGGCGTCAGTAAGCTCGTCACCCCGTAGCAGCCCTCTAGCCGACGGACAGCATAAACGTAACGGAATGGCTGGTGCTGCCGCTGGTTGCGGTCACAGTGATCGTGTAGTTCCCAGCCGGCGTGCCCGGGTCGGTATGCCCGCTGCCCCCGCCGCTGCTCCCTCCCCCACCGCCGCAACTCAAGATCGGAAGAAACAACGCGATTGCCATCAGGCCCAGTAGAATCCTGGCCCTTCCCTTCTTCGAGCCGCCAATCAGCAGGAGGCCGAGGAAGGCAGAAGCAGTAAATCCTGGCACCCATGCGTAGCCGTGGCCGGAGCCCCTCTGCACCGATGAGACGGTGTGGGAACCAGTGGTCTGGATCATAAGAGTGCTAGTGCCGCTTCCTACCACTGAAGTCGGGGAGAAGCTGCAGGTGCTCTCTGCCGGAAGTCCAGCGCAGCCAAAAGTTGCAGTGCCGGTGTAGCTGGCTTGTCCGTCAATGGTCAAAGTCATGCTGTTCGAGCCGCCGGGTACGCCGATGGTGAGTCCGGATGGAGCGGTGAAAGTGAAGTCGCTACCCGCCACCGCGATGGAGATGTTGCTCGAGACGGAAGAGGCGTAATTTGAGTCGCCGGAGAACTGCGCGTAGACAGTTTCATGATTCACCGTCGGCGTATAGTTCACCGTTGCCTTCATCGCAGTATTGCCGCTGGCGTCGGTCGTGGCTGTAAAGGTGGGTGTGCCTGTAATGGCCTCGGGGCTTCCGACAAAGTTTACATTCCCTGTCATGGCCGGGCCCTTGCCCGTGCTGTCAATTACCGCGGTCAGGGTTGTGCCGCCGCCAGCAGCCGGGCTGGCAGGGTTGGCGCTCAGAGCGGCGGTGGTGGCAAGGGTCACGTCTATTGAACTCGCTCCTGAAGTGGATGCGTAGTTCGCATCCCCCGCATATGTGATGGTGAGGCTATGCTGGCCCGGCGTGGTGGAAGCGGGCACGGTGGTGTTGAGAGTTGCAGAGAGGCCGGCGAAGGTCCCACTTGAAAGGTTGCCGGCGGTTCCGGTAGTAGTGGCGGTTCCGGTCATGGCCACGCCATCGAGGAGGAAGTTTACGGCTCCGGTGGGAGCGGCACCAAAACTCGTTGTGTCAATGGAAGCATTTATCTGAAAGCTGTTACCCGGTTGAAGGAAATAGATTGAGGGAGCGAGATAAGCATAAGTAAATCCCCGGTTGATTGTGATCGTGGCAGTCCCGGTGCTTGGATTGAAGCTGGCGTCCCCCGCATATTGAGCCTGCAAGGCGTGGGAGCCGCCAGTAAGATTGGTTATCAGTTCGATTGTCTGGTCTTCGAAATAGCCAAGGCTGTTCAAGGTGTAGGCGCCAGCGTCGAGCGGTTTGCTGTTATCGGTCAAGGTCACCGTTCCTGTGGGGCAGGCAAGTTCGCCTTCTGGGCCGGGATCACAGGCCACGCCGGCGCTGTTGGTAACCTCTGCCCGCAGCAGATAAAGCGAGCCATAAACCGCGGTGTCGGTGTACGTCACGGCATTTCCGCTGAACGTCGCCAGAGTTAACGCGGTTTTGCTGTTCTCCTTGCCCACAGTCACGCTGACAGGTGGAGTGGAATCGCTGCCGCCGTAGGTCCCATCTCCCCCGTAGTGGGCCGAGACCGTGTAGGTTCCTCCGGGCAGAAGACTGGTACTGCCTGTAACTGTACCGTTGCTAAGAGTGAATCCATCAATACTCTGGCCGGTAGCGGTCAGCAGGGCAACATTACCAGTGGGTGTTCCGCTACCGCTCTGGGGCGTTACAGCAATCGAAACATTTACCGGCGCACCGTGGGTGATATTAACCGGGTTGCCGGAGTTCAGCGTGAGGGTGGTAGCGCTGGGAGTGAATGTAACGCTGCTCCAGTTATTCACCAGGTTCGCAGCGTTCACTGAACCTAGTCCAGTGGCGAGATCATAACCGGCAGCGGCGTTGTATCCGGAGAGCACGCCGAACGTGTCGCCCAAAATCGAGGTTGTGCAGTCCAGGCTGCCGCTCCAGCAGGGAGGAGCAATAGTGCCGGCAGTCACGTCGTAGAACGTACAACTGGATGCGGGGCTTCCCTTGGACGCACAGGAAGCCGACGCCTTGGCCGCCAGTTTGTACAGTATGTAGTTGGCATTCCCCTGCCGCGTGCCTGTCTTCTGGTCCACCAGGGCCATGATGCCCGCAAAGGCGGGTGAGGCAACAGAAGTGCCGCCGTATCCGGCAAAATCGGCATAGGGCGCGTTCAGATCGCAGGTTCCGGCTGAATTAGTGTCGGCCTGGCAAATGATGTAGAAGCTGCCAATGAAGCCATTGCTGGCGAACAATGAAACATCGGGCAAATCGCGGCTGGCGTCGTTGGGAACATTCGTACCTGTCTGCCAGGAAGGTTTGGCGTAACCGTTCGTGCAGGAAGTGAGCGCAGAAGCGCCGTTAATGCAGCTGCTCTTACCCCCGCTGCCGGCGACTGTCCAGACCAGATCGCCCAATTGACCGTCGTTGCAATTGGCTTCCGGATTCGTACTAAAGCCGGCTTGGGCAAGCACGGCGTTGGTGCAGCTGTCATTCCACGTGCTCTCGGGAATGTATCCCTTGGCTGAGGCTTCTGTGGTGGAACTGTTGCTGGTGTTCCAGTAAGTAAGAGGGTTGCTGAAGTCGTTGAAGTCGGTGCCGCCAACGGCTACGTTGAAGGGTGTGGAAGCCAGCCCGTTCACTTGCAGACCATTCTGCGCGGCTTCGGGCAAACCGCCTTGGAAAACATCGCAGCCCGCCGAGCCACTGTCGCCGCTAGAGACAAAAGCAGTGATACCTTGCGCCGCCGCCTGTGCCCACAACGAAGCATAGAACTGGTTAAGCGCGGCACCCAGGTAGTATTCGCATTGGCCGTAACTTTCGCTCATGATCCCGGCCAGATTGTTGTCCACTACGTAGAGCGCAGAAAGATCAACTCCATCGGTAGTTTCCGTGGATTCAGATACTACTAAGTCAATCGTTGCGCCCGGCGCAGCCGCGCCCGACCACTGCACGTCAATGTCAGCTTCTCCTTCATCGCCGTTTATGCCGGGATCGGGCCCGTTGAGAATGATGGTCGGGTCATTCGTGCTTAGCCCGAAGAGCGAGCGAAAATTGTGAGGATCCTGAGGATTAATGTTGGTGCGGCCCACGATCGCGATGGTCTGACCGGTGCCGTTGGTGCCCGCGCTCCAGAGAGGCGTCAAGTTGTAGATCGTCGCAAAATCGTAGGGACCGACCGCGAAGCAGTCGTTCACGCTCGAACAATACTGCTCGGGGAAGGTAAACAGCGGGTTAATCGCCGTGATCTTGCCGGTGTCCTTCGATCGGGAGTAAGTGCCGGCGAAGCGGTTCATCGGCTTCTTGAAGAAGTTGTGCAGGCTGGCTACTCCGGCAACTGCCGGGGCCAGCGCCGATGGAATTTGCGGATCAGTAGCGTTTGCCCAGTGGGCTTCGCCATTTACCAGATATTTGTGAATGGTCGTGTGAAACGCCTGCTGTACCTGGGCAGCAGTGCCCGAGAATTCGATGACCATTCGTCCCTTGCTGACTTGCGACACTTGAAATCCCTCGCCCTGCAGCCAGCCGGTCACCGCCTGAATGTCGGAATCGGCGGGGCCGAACAGAGCGCCGAATTGCTCGGGCGTGAGCCACTGATGGTAGCTGGGGGTGTTCTTGTCCTGCTGCTGATCAAGCAAATTGGTGAGTGCCTGCTGTTGCTCAGGGCTGCGCTTCAGCACCAGCAGCATGCGCTGCATAGGCAGATCGGCGGGCGCGGCGCCCTGGTCGAACTCAGCCCGCGCCAGCGGATGTACGTTGCCGGTGAGCGGTGTTAGTTGGGCGTTGTTTACCGGCTGAGTGATGAGTGGGCGTACGCTGTTCGTTTGCGGGCCGTTCGACTGTCCGGCGGCCAGCGCGGACAGCACCAGGCAGACGAAGCACAGCACAACGGAGCGGACCAGGTAGCAGCTGGATCGCATATTCCCCCAAGTGGGCGTAGGTTGCAGCCAAGCGCACATACGCACCGGCTGCCAGCAAGCCAGCAGTCAGGATGCGGACGCCCCATGGGCCGCATCCGCGATGGGGGCTGCATAGTAGCCCATTTCGCCGGTCTCCTGCAAGCTGTTCTTTTGTGGCGCGGACACTCCTGTCCGCGAGAAGCCAGGCGGCGTTTCTCGACATCAACGGGGGATTGGGGAGTTACTCAGAACCAGACCGCCCAGCACCATCTCGCGGACAAGAGTATCCGCGCCACATTCAGAACGAGCGGCGATAGCATTCGCCGCCCGTTCGCTTCACCCCTGGGGATAGGGTCGGTTTACTTTATCGCGCCCTAAGAATCATCTGCGTGCCGCTGTTCAGATGAACATTGCTGCTGCGCGAAGTGATCATGCCCGAGCCGGTCGTGGAAGAAGCCAGGTCCATTCCTGGCAGTCCGACCACGCCCTGGCTGGTGGAGTTCAACGACGTGCCCGCACCCAACCCAGTTCCCATCGCAGTAGCTGAGTGCAAAGTGGCGCCACCCGCGCTGCCCGCGGTGTTCAACACGCCGCCAGTGGTAGCGCCGAGACCGCCCGCTAAGCCGCCTCCAGCCCGTGCGCCTGCGGAAGTGGTTCCCGCGACGCCGCCAGACGACATCAGCGAATCATCTTCAACCTGTGCACTTTCTCTGGCGTTGCCCACGGCCTGTAATCCGAGAGACACAGGCAACTGCGTGCCGTTCTTTAATACAGCGTGATCAAATGCAAAGCCTAATTGCGACTCTGCCTGGCCCTGGCCGCGCGCCTGGACTTCGGTTACATGGCCCACTAATCTTGATCCGCGCGGGATCACTACTTGGCCGTTTGTCTTGATATCTTCAGTGGTCTTGGCCACAACCTGATCGCCGGGCTTGGCCTTGCGGGCGTCTACCGGCTTATCGAGCGTGGCGTGAATCGCCGTACCGGACTGCAGTTGGCCGGCAACCGCTGCCTGACTGCCGCGCTTGCTGAGGTTGGCATTCTCGGCCGCGTTGGCCGAGGTGCTGGAATTCACCTGCGCGCTCGACTTGCCGGCGGAAAGAGAACTATTGTCGGAGGCCGCGGCGCTGGTCTGTGAAGCCGCAGAGGTCTGCGCCAGGGCCGTGCCTACCATAAGAGTACCTATCACACATGATGCAAGAATAATTTTCACTCGGGTCCCTCCCAAGGCCGGTACAGGCCCCGGCCGAATTGCAAGCGTTTCAACCTGCGTTAGGATGCAGGCTAACGCGCTGCGCGTCTCGTTACGTGAGTTCTAAATGCACCGTGGCTGCCAAGACAGTGCCCCCCGCATTACTTGCGATGTGTTGCCGTGTCAGTGGCTTAGCCAGTGTGCAAAGCTCTGCAACTTTGCTTGATCGAGGAAAAACTTCAGGAGTCGGGAAGATGTTGCCAGGTTGTCGAAGTATGGTTACTTAAAACAGTTACTTAGTTCACCGCGGCTAGGGTTTTCGACGTCCGGTGGTCTGACCAAAATTCAATCAAAAGCATTAAAGCGGGAGCAGCCGGTGACCTACTCCCGCGATCAACTCATCATGGTCTCAATCCGGCTTTATGCGGGTTGCCTGAATCTCGCCCGTCAGTTCGCCCTGGAAAATTCCTGTGACGTCATAGATGTCGTATGTGTAGGCGCCGCTGTAGCTGTTGCCGTCTTTGCTCAAGCAGACGATCTCATGAATGACTACCGTTCCTAGCAGGTTTCCGTTGTTATCAAAGTACCAGGACGGGTGCTTGAGCTTGTAGGTGTTCGAGGCGGTCTGCCGCCAGGTGCCGAGACAAACGTTGCCCTCGATCGGATCGGTGTAGTCGTTGAGGATCTCAGTTCCATCGGAATGCCAGGCGTCGAAGGCCACATCCACGACCGACCCTCCAGACAGAAAGTTGACATTCCACAAGCCGACAATGGAAACGGGCCCGCTTTGTTTCGAGTTGGAAGAACTCTGGCTCACGGCCGCCTGCGATGCCGGCACTGTGGGAACCGGAAATGAACGCGCCACACTGCTGCGGCAGTTGGCCGAAGCTAGGGGCAGAAGCGCCGGGCAAACTATCGTTATCACGGCCACAGCGCCGAAGCGGCCCCATTTTGAGAGCCAGCGGCCGTCCTGAATGAGTGAGACTACCTGGGCGATTGTGCGGGTCATGACTGAATCTCCTTTTCATTTTTGATTTTTGAACTGGAATTCCTGCGAAGCAATGGAGCTATCTTTTGCAGCGAATCGAGACACACGGCCACGGAACCTGCGGGCGTCTCCTCAAAATGAACTTGTCCCGCCTCTATCTCGCGATAGATCACCCGGACAGCAACCGTGAACAGCACCGCGGCTTCTTCGGGGGTGACCATGGGCGCGCTCGATCCGCATTGCACACACGTGGCGTGAGGTGAACCGGCCGGCCGCCGGATCACGAAGGCTTCGTCTGTCTGCACGGTGATCTCGGTTATGCGTCTTGCTTTCACCGGGCTGTTCCTCGCTTGTGCTGCTTGCGTTAACGTCCTGCGCAGTGGCTGTTTTCAGCCCGCAACCACCCGCCGAACGGAGCGGATATTGGCCGAAAGGGCCGATAAATGTCTTGAGCCGAGGGTTAAAATCTTCTAGGATTTGTTAGTTTCGGCCCCGCACCCTGTTTTCCTTCGCGTCATATCTATGGAAACAAAAGAGTTGTACGATTTTGGTCCGTTTCGTCTGGACGCCTCACGCCGCCTGGTCAGCCGCGACGGAGAAGTCGTGCAGCTGACTTCCAAAAGTTTTGACACGCTGCTTGCGCTGGTAAGGAACCGCGACCGCGTGCTGGAAAAAGAAGAGTTGATGAAAACTCTGTGGCCCGACAGCTTTGTCGAAGAAGTGAATCTGGCGCAGAACGTTTCAGCGTTGCGGAAAGTTCTGGGGGAAAGTCCGGGGGAGAACCTGTACATCGCGACGATCCCCGGCAAGGGCTATCGCTTTGTCGCCGAAGTAAGGGCGGTTGGCGGCGCGGGAAATGAGATTGTCGTCGAGCGGCACACCCGGGCGCAGGTTGTGATCCGCGAGGCTGAAGAAGAGGCGGGCAGATCGCCTCGGGAGATCGAAGGCAGCATTCGCTCTCTGCCGACGGTTGCTCCGCCACTGTTTTCGGGGCGGCGCGCAATCTGGCTTGGGCTGGCGCTGGCTTCTTGTCTGATCGCAGCCGGACTTTACGTCTGGAAGGCAAATCGAGCCGCCCCACCACCGGAGGAAGCGACCCACTCCCTGGCGGTGCTTCCCTTTCAATCACTGGCGCTGGCTCCCGACGATCAGCACCTTGGGTTAGGCGTTACCGATGCGGTGATTACCAAACTCAGCAACATCCGCCAGTTGCCGGTGCGGCCTACCGATGTTGTGATTCGCTATGCCGATGGCAAGACCGACCCCATGCAGGCGGCCCGCGAACTGGGCGTGGATTCACTGCTCATCGGGAAGATCCAGAAATCCGGCGACCGCATTCGCCTGACCGTGCAATTAGTCCGCGTGCGGGATGGCCGTCCCCTCTGGGCGCAGACTTTCGATGAAAACTTCAAGGGCATTTTCGACGTGGAAGATTCTATCTCCGAAAAAGTCGTGGAGGCACTGGCCGTGAATTTGGCGGCCGAGCAAAAGCAGCAATTGGAAAGGCATTACACCGAGAATATTGACGCCTACCGCAACTATCTGGAAGGCCGTTACGAGGAGTTCACCTACACTCGCGACGGCATGAACAAAGCCATTGAATACTTCAGCCACGCCACCGCCGACGATCCCGGCTATGCGCTCGCCGATGCCGGCCTCGCTGACGCCTACACCACAGAATCGGACTGGCTGCTTTCGCCGCGCGAGGCGCTTCCCAAGGCGGAAGCCGCCGCCCGCAAAGCCATCGAGTTTGATGACAATCTCGGCGAAGCGCACGAAGCGCTGGCGCATGCCCTGATGCATGAATGGCGGCTGACGGAAGCCGATCAGGAATTTCACCGGGCCTTGTTATTGAATCCCGGCAGCGTGACCACGCACTACACCTACGCCGAATACCTGGCTTCGATCGGCCAGGAGGACCAGGCGATCGCGGAAATGAATAAGGCGCTGACCATTGATCCGCTGTCGCCCGAGGTCAATTCTTTTCTCCCTTGGGACTACTATCTCAAGCGCGATTATGACGGCTGCCTCGCACTCTCTGAGAAAGCCATCCAGATGCTGCCCAATCTTTGGGTGCCCCATCTGATGGTAGGAATATGCCGGACCATGAAAGCCCAATACCCGGCGGCGATCGAGGCATATGAGAAGGCGCAGGCCATGAATCCCGAGGCAACGCTTCCCCTCTGCGGGCTTGGAATCGCCTATGCGAAGTCAGGGAACAAGGCTGGGGCGCGCAAGATGGCCCTAAAGCTGGAAGAGATGGCCAAGCAGCCGAAGCAGAGTTATGTATCGCCGGTCTACATTGGCCTAATTTATGACGCGCTCGGCGAGCGAGACCAGGAATTCGCCTGGTATGACAAAGGCTACCAGGACCAGAGCGAGTGGCTGCTGTGGCTTACTCTGGATCCGATGTTCGACGACGTGCGCGCCGACCCGCGCTTTAAGGAACTAGTACGCCGCGTGGGAGTAGCGCCGTGATGGGATTGGGCGCGGGCTGATAGTGTAAATAATCGGAACGTTGGTGTAGCCGCTATAACGGATGGCCAGTCCCTCGCTCGAAGATACCGACATGGGTGCCGCCGATTGTGATTTCGCGCCCCATTTCGCTTGATAGTATGATTTCCCTGGTTCTCAGCAGGTCACCTTGCCTGGCGGGCTGTCGCATCAGGAATGTGAGCTTGGTAGGAGTTCTTTCGTGCGTTTCCGGCGTTCAGCGACAATTCATGCAGCCGCGCTGCTGGTATCTTTCCTCACGATTTGCCCGCCGCTTACCAGCCGCACGGCGGCTCAAGCGACCGCAGTCCCACCCCCTGCGCAGGCCCCCGTCACCGTGGGCGGCAAGACTCTCTTTATGGTTCAGGGCGTCCTCTCTTTCCCCGCCCAGGCCCGCGCTCGCGCCATTAGCGAGAGGATCAATGATCTTTCGAAAGATGTGATGTTCAAGCCGGAGTCTCTTTCGGTTGCCGACGCCGAAGGCACCGCCGACATCATGGCGGCTGACCTGGTCGTGATGAGCGTAACCGACCAGGATGCGGAGGCCGCGGGCCAGACCCGCCAGGACCTTGCCAAAGACTACGCACACCGCATTGCCGCCGCACTGACCGCCCTGCACCATGAGTACAGTCTCAAAAGCCTTATTCTCGGTGGCGTTTACGCCCTTATCTCGACTGGCATCTTGCTACTGCTTTTCCGGCTGCTGGGCTTCCTTTTTCCTAAGCTTTACCACAAGCTCAACTCCTGGCGCGGCACCGTCATCCCTTCGCTCCGCATTCAGAGGTTTGAACTACTCCCCTCGAATCGAATTGCCGATATCGCCATCGGGGTAGCAAAGCTTATTCGTCTCGTCCTTCTCCTGGTCGCGCTGTATTTCTATGCGTCGTTAGTGTTGGGCTTTTTCCCGTGGACGCGTGGCTATGCACGGGTTCTCATCGGCTACGTGCTCTCTCCGCTGAAACTCGTCGGAGATGCAGTAGTTGCCTATCTGCCCAATGTGTTTTTTATCGCGGTGATCGTACTGGTCTCGTTCTATTTCACAAAGTTCGTGCGCATCATATTCGGCGAGATTGCCAAACAGACCATCACCCTTCCGGGTTTCTACCCGGAGTGGGCGGAGCCTACCTACAAAATTGTCCGTTTCCTCATTTTCACTCTCACCGTGATTGTGATTTTTCCCTATTTGCCAGGCTCCAAATCGCCTGCTTTTCAGGGCATTTCCATCTTTCTCGGTGTACTCTTCTCGCTCGGATCTACTTCCGCCGTCGCCAATGTGGTAGCTGGCGTAATTTTGACTTACATGCGTGCTTTCAAGGTAGGCGACCGCGTCAAAATCGCCGACACCATGGGAGACGTTATAGAAAAGACGTTGCTGGTTACACGAATCCGGACCATCAAGAACGTGGAGATTACCATCGCGAACGCGATGGTACTGAGCAGCCACATCATTAACTTCAGTGCGTCCGCCCAGCAGGGAGGACTGATTCTTCACACTACTGTGACCATCGGTTATGACGCGCCCTGGAGGACCGTGCACCAGCTCCTCATTGATGCAGCCCTTGCTACCCCGGCCATTCTCAAAGAGCCCAGCCCATTTATTTTTCAGACGGCGCTCGACGACTTTTACGTTCATTACGAATTGAACGCCTACGCCGATCAGCCCAGCCGAATGGCGATAACCTACTCCGACCTCCACACGAATATTCAGGACAAGTTCAACGCCGCCGGAGTAGAAATTATGTCTCCGCACTTCTCTTCGGTGCGAGACGGAAACCGCACTGCCATTCCAGATGACTATCTGCCCAAAGGCTATGCCGCGCCCGCATTTCGCCTGGGCGTGGTGGCCGACATCACGGATGTCTTCAAAGGAAAGTGATCTTCCGAGAGCTTTTCTAGGGGTCTCAATAGTCCAGAGAACTTGCCGAATCGGCAGCTCTATGCGCTTTTGACGCCGGCGTACTTCTCGATCACCTGCCCCGCGATCTTGCCGCCCTCATACTCCGGAATGATCACCTGATCTGCGCCCGAAGTCCGCATAGCTTGGGCATAGCGCTCCTGGCCGGCGCGGGTGATGATTTTCAGGTTGGGGTTTAACGCTTTGGCGGTGATGGTGATGTAGAGATTGTCGGCGTCGTTGTCTATCACGATGCAGATGCCGCGGGCGCGCTCGATGCCCGCCATTTGCAGCACGCTGTGGCGCTTGGCATCGCCTTGCAGCGCGATCTTGCCTTCCTGCATGAGCTGGCGGTAGAGGCCTTCCTCGGTTTCAATCAGGACAAACGGAATAGCACAGCGGGTGAGGTGCTCGGCTACGGTGCGTCCTACCTGGCCGTAGCCGCAGATAATGAAGTGGTCTTTCATTCGCTCCAGGTTGAATTCATTGAACATGCTTTTCCAGACCTCCCGGCCCTGGTGGGCGAAGAATGAGAGCAGAATGCGCTCGGCAAACCAGATTTGAAAAGCAAACACTCCCAGAAAAACCACCAGGGAAACAAACTTGGTGGAGTTGTGCACTGCCCGGAAGTCAATGGCGTGGGGAAAAATCGTCCAGAACAGCGCGTCCACCCAACGCAGGTGTTCCAGCCGCATGTAAGTGAACACACAAATGCTGAGGAACACCACGAACAGCAGCAGTGGCAGGAAAATGCGCCGGAAAATAAGTAAGACGGCACGGAGCATCGAGGCAGCTCAGGAAAGTCGCGCCCGCTGCAGCCGCAGACTGCAATGGGCTTACCGTATGGGATTAAAACGGTAGCGGAAACTGCGTGGGAATGCAAAAGGAAACTTCTGCTGTCGGCCAGGACGGCGCACACGATCCACCTGCGGTTTGCCTGCTGCCGTTCGACTTGGGTGGTAGGGTACCATTGTGTCCGTGGAGAGCACCGAAGCCGCATACCCCAGCATTGACGAGTACCTTCGCAAGCGGTTGATGCCCGTTGAAGGCGCCATTCCCCACCTCCCCGGCATCGAGATGTACGGTAATTCCATTCCCGCCGAGAGCGTGGGCGGCGATGTTTTCGAGTACATCAATTTTCAGCAGCGCTACGACATTGATGCGCGCATCGCCCGGGCCGATTTGTTGGCCAAGGAATATCTGGAGCCGCTTGCGGAAGGGGCGACTCCGCGCAATGAAGTTGACGTGCATGTGCGCTGGCTGAAGTCCAAGCCCGGCTATACGGCCGCGGACATTACCGAGTACCGAAAAGCGAAGAGTTCCGAGCAGCTGAGGATCGCCGAGAACCTGCGAGAGCTCCACTCCATCGCGGGTGTGCTGCTGGTGGACGCGCAAGGGCACGGCATCGTTGCGGCGAAGATCGCCTCAACCGTACACGACACCTTCCAGGCCTTCATGCTTTCGGAGCTCGATCGCAACGGCGAAACCACCCCAGAGCTCTTCGAGAACCTGAACCTCAGGCTGGCACAGTCGGTGACCACACGAAATGCTTTGGGGTGCGTCGGCGGAAGCGCGCGCGAAATCGCCACTATGCTTTACGGCGAGATCCATCCCGGCGGACATTTCCGCTTCGTTAACTTCGGCCATCCGCCGCCGCTGGTTTTCTCTGACAAGTACGGAAAGTTCATGGACATTGACAAAGATTTCATGATGCGCTTTCTCGCACTCGGGCTGGAAATTCCCGAGGACCATCCCGACCGCAACAACTACATTTCGCTGAAGCTCAGGCCGCACCAGATTAATCTTTCCGATGTGGCAGAAATCACCCTTATGGGCAAGGGCGACATACTCTTCCTTTACACCGATGGAGTTTACGACGGCAGTGACGAAGACACGCGCAGGGAGATAGAACAAATCATCAGCGATCACCGGCAACAACCCGCGAAGGAGGTTTGCAATGCGATTTTGGATTACGCCGTGAAAAGAGACGACCAGCTTCGCCAAGCCGGCCTTGGCGATGAGGTTGACGACAAAACCGTGTTCATAATCAGAAGCACATAGGAGCCAGTGTGGCGCGGACACTCTTGTCCGCGCGGCGCGTGCAGCGCCGAAACTTTGGCGGCAAGAGTAGGTTTGTGATTCACCTGAGAAACTCACATGGAAAAAACCAATCCCCTACCGGTTCGTTTCGAAGGCAGCGCGCCGATCCTGCGGGTAGAAAACATGGAGGCCAGCCTCCGCTTCTACGTGGACGCGCTGGGATTTAAGAATGCCCCCTGGGGCAACCCTGACTTTACCCACGTATCGCGCGACCGCGCCGGCATCTACTTGTGCCGCGGCGGCCAGGGTGCCGGCCGCGCCTGGGTGTGGATCGGCGTGGAAGATGCCGAGCAGCTCCACCAGGAGTGCCTGGCACGCGGGGTGGCCGTCCGCCTGCCACCAACCAACTACTCGTGGGCGCTGGAGATGCAGATCGAAGACCCCGACGGCAACGTGCTCCGCCTCGGCTCAGAACCCAAGCCGGGAGCGACCCAGGGTTAGCCATGCTCCAGGCTCTAATTCTGGCGGGTGAGAAGCCGCCGGACTGACTGCTGCAGTTGTCTCCTTTACTTCTACTTCTTGCTAGCCGCCTCCAAAGAATCAAAATACTCCACTCCCAGTTCTGCCAACTTCACCCGCAGGGAATACATATCCAACCCTAACTCACCCGCGTGCAGTTTCTCGCGAGCGCGTTCTTCCTTCGCTCGCCGTTCCTCGCCAAGCCGCGCCACTTCTACCGCGTCTTCCCGGCGCACCACGACTACTCCATCCACGTCGGCGACGATCACGGCTCCCGGATGAACAATTGCTCCTGCACAAACCACATCAATGTTCACCGAGCCCGCCGTGGCTTTTACTGTTCCCTGCGCTGAAATGGCCTTTGCCCAAACCGGAAAACTCATCGCCGTCAAATCGGCAACGTCGCGCACCCCGGCGTCAATAATCAATCCGGCCACACCGTGGGCCCGGCAGGAGGTTGCCAGAAGCTCGCCAAACATGCCGTCAGACGACTCCGACACCGGCGCTACCACCAGAACATCTCCCTGACTGCAAACCTCGACCGCCGCGTGGATCATCAGATTGTCGCCGGGTTGAGACGAGACCGTAACCGCCGGCCCCGCCAGCCTGGCCGACGGAAAAATCGGCCGCATGTAGGGGCGCATCAGTCCTGTGCGCCCTTGCGCCTCATGCACCGTAGCCACTCCGAGTTCGCCCAGCAGTCGCACCACATCGGCAGAAGGCCGTTCAATTCGGCGGATGATTCTAGGTTTCATGTTGCCACGCCTGCGAGTCTCATGAAGTTAACTCCTGAATTATATTGAGAAAGCCTTTTGCATCTTCCAGCATCATCAGGTGGCCAACTCCCGGCTGCACGGTGAAACTGGCTGCCTGCTGTAGAACAAACTCGGGAACATCCCAACCTTCCCGCGAATGCTCGCCCGCCACCAGATGAAATGGAATCTTTCTCTCCAGAATCTTCCTCACCCGGTCGAGATACGAGGACTCCGACGTTACCTCAACCACCGAGCGTGCCATAGCCTGGATCGTAGCCGCGGGCTGTGCATTTAGCCCGTTCCCTGCGAGAGCGATTCTTTCCGGGTTGGGCACGATGCCGATGCCTTTCAGCCAGCCTTCCGGATCATCCTGGTAGCCGCCGATCAAAGTTTCCACTTCCCTGGCGGGCATATTCGCGATCTTCGCCGACCAGAATGCATCTTTAAGAGTGAAATTCCCTTCGACATTTATAAAGGACGCGACATCCTCCGGGTGTTCGCTCACCAACAGCACACCCACCGCGCCCCCAATCGAGTGGCCCACAATATGCGCCCTTCCACAATTCGCGGCGCGTATCCGTCCGTGAACATACTCAGCGGCGCTCGCAACGGAAATTTCCGAGCTTCCTACCTCGTGGCTGCCGTATCCCGGCAAATCGGGAGTCATCACTAGGCGGTCGCCTAAACCCGCCGCTGTGAAGCCCTGCAGTATGTGAAACAGTCCATGAATGAAAATGATAGGTCTAGCTTCGGCCATAGATCACGCCAACTGGTCCGTCACCTGAGGATAGAAGCGCTGATAAGCCTCGGCGTGTTTAATTCCCTTTCGCCCCGAGTTCCGCACCGCCTGCACGCCGCGCCGGATGGCCAGGTCCGTGTAGTACCGCCATAGGTGCTCTTGTGCTTCCATGGATTCCATGGCCTTGCGCTTGCGTTCAAACACTGGCGTAATGTCGAGCAGGACCTGCGGCTTGAAATCGCACTGCTCAGGCTGGTGCGGCTCAAACATGAACACCGGCGGCGCTTCCAGCTTTTTGCCATCAGCGGAATATCCCGCAGCCTGCGCATAAACCCGCGTACGAATAGTCAGCTGCGATGCTTCGCCGTGGTCTGGATTGTAAGGATCGGCCGGTGAATGCGTGAGAATGAATTCTGGCTGATGCGCGCGAAATTCCTCCACCATCGCACGGACCGTTTCCTCGGAAGGCTTGATCGGGTAGTCGCCCGAATCGAAGAAGCGAATTTCCGCTCCCAGAATATCGGCCGCCCTTTGGGATTCCGCCCGGCGCATTTCTTTCACCCGCTCCAAAGTCATGCCGGGCTGCTTCCACAGCCGCTCCGATTCGCCGCGCTCCCCATACGACAGGCATAGAATGCGCGCCTTGTAGCCGCGTTCGGCATAAAGCGCAATCGCCCCGCCCGCGCGCCAAACGAAGTCGGCGGCATGCGCGCTGATCACATGAATGTTTTTCCCGTTGCTCACGTGCTGGCCCCCAGCTTCCTGCAATAACGCCGCCTCCAATGCTATTCCACCCAGGCCGCGGGATTTTCCACCGCCATCCGCCGCACTTCGCCCTCAGCAAATCCATTCTCCAGCAATTTCTCTGCAAACCTGGCAAATCCCTCCGCCACCGGCGGGTTGATCGGCTGCCCCAGGTCCGTCGAAAGAATGCAGCGCTCGGGGCCAACTTTTCGAATGCTCTCCAGCACCGGCTCCCATGGCGCCTTTCCCGTGTGCATGGTCGTAAAGCAGTGCTCGATCATTGCGCCCATCTGCGCCAATTCAGCCTGCTCATCAGCCGACAAATTTTGCGAAGGAAATTCAGCGTGCGTAATTAGGATTTTCCGCAGGTTCATCTCTCGTGCCGTCTTGACCAGGGGAAAAATCTCACGCCGCCCCAGGTGCCCCGTGGCAAGAATCATGTTGTGCCTGCCGATCAGCTCAAGGCAGGTGCGAGTCGCTGCCGAAATCTTGCCCTCGGCATCGAGCACCGTCATCCGCGGCGGAGCAATCCCCATCGCCGCCAGTTCGCGTTGAAGCTCCGCCCAGAATGGCAGCTTCTTGTGTCCGCTGCCGGGCAGTCCGGCAGTTTCATTCTCCGCGTCCACTGTCGGCATCCACACGATCTTGCATCCCGAGCGCCCGGCGATTTCCACTGCCACCGGATTCAGTCCACCCACCGCATGATTCAGCGTAATCGCGCCGAAAGCCGCAATTCCCGGCACGGCTTTGCAAACCACTTTCGCGCGTTCGCCGGTCTGCACATAATGCGACTTCAAAACAAAGCCGCGCAGCCCACGCGCCAGAAACTCTTTGGCCAGATCAATGTCATCAATCCGCCGGCCAATTACATCCGGCGCAACGTGCACCTGCAAGTCATATCCGCCGCGAATTGCTTGCCAGGCGCGCTCCGACACTGCAGAACGCGCCGCGCCTCCAATCTCTGTTTCCATGTGCCGCCCGCCTCATCTTGGGATCGCAAAAGTATATGCCAAACCGTGGGACGGTTACCCGGCATCGCCTCAGAACTGAAGGCGACAGGCGGCGCCGATCAGCCAGGTCGCTCAGCCAAAGAAATTCCGGCCCGGCTGCGCGCCTACAGGATTCACCCTAGGCCGCACGAAATTCATTTGTTTATCCACCCCGGGCTGACATCGAATTGTGTTCCTCTCCACATCCAATTTATCGGAGGACAAGAAAATGGCGGAGATGGTTTCTCAGCAGGAGAGCCGCCCTGACTTGCGTGCGCCCATCAATTGGGGCGCGATTTGGGCTGGCTTGTTCACATTCGTCGCAATCTGGTCGGTGTTTGGACTCTTGGGTTTCGCAATCTTCACGAGCCGCGCGAACCCGGCCTCCATACAGGCTATGCAAACACCCAGCATCGGCCTGGGAATTTGGGCAATCGTTCTGACCGCGGTTGCCATGTACGTTGCCGGCCGCGTGACCGGTCGTCTGGCGGGGTTGGCAGGGCGGTATGAAAGCGTTGCGCACGGCGTGGTGATGTTCGGATTATCCATCGCGGCAATTGCTCTCACCGTCGCGGGACGCAGGTTGTTTGTCGCAATGCCGGTGACCGACCTCGCGGCTCCCGCTCCCTACGTTCGCGGACTGTTCGGCGGTTCAGAGTGGATGGCTTTTATCGCGCTATTCCTGGGTTGGATAGCGGCCATCGTCGGAGCTTCCACCGGAGGGCGACGCACTCCAGTGATACCAAGTAATGTAAGGGACATGCGTCCGGCAGCGTGACCCGAAGAACTTGAGAAGCGGGAAGCGAGGAGAGACGATATCTTTGTGGTTGCTCTTCTGCGCTCCCCGTTTGCCTCCAGAAATCGCGTCTTGGATCGCGATGTCGTGAGATGCCGCTGCTTCCCTGCGTCAGGCCTGCGACTTCGCCGGGCTGTCCAGCGAGAGCGAAGCCCGAGCCAAAGCCCGGCGTACCATCCAACGCGGCGAATTGAAGAGTCGCGCCGCCGAGACGCCACTGCTTGACGCGGCGTAACCTATATCGTTACACTATACATATTGGTTCGCAGCTTCCGGCATCGCGGGATCGAGAAATTCTTCCGCACCGGATCTAAGGCGGGGATTCAGGCGAAGCATGCCGCCAAGCTGCGGTTGCAACTCTTCGCTCTGGAGAACGCGAAGTCGCCCAGCGACATGAATGCTCCAGGCTGGCAGTTGCATCCGCTGGCCGGGCGCCTCGCGGGTTATTGGGCGATCAGCGTGAGCGGGAACTGGCGTTTGACGTTCATGTTTGAAGGCGAGGACGCTGTGCTGGTTGACTATCAGGATTACCACTTGGAGCCTCTATGAGTATGCACAATCCGCCCCATCCCGGTCTCGTGCTCCGCGAATACCTGGGCAATACGGCGGTGTCCGCAGCCGCGGCACATCTGCGAGTCACCCGCGTGACCCTGTCGCGCCTGCTGAACGGCAAAGCCGGAATTTCAGCCAGCATGGCCCTGCGTCTGGCGTCGGCCCTGGGCACGTCCCCGGAACTCTGGATGAGCATGCAGAGCCAATACGACCTCTGGCAAGCCAAGCGCCGCAAGCAGCCGGCAGTAAGGCGGCTCCAATCGAGAGCGGAAGCCCAACCCGCAGCAAAGCTCGCGTAGGGACAGCCGTCCCCAGGTTATGGTTCGCATCAAAGACCGGAACATTCTGACAGCCCTCGCCTTATCCGCGAGAACCCCAAGGCTTGGCCCCCTCTCACAACAGGAGGACACATGAGTTCCACCAGGAACCCCGGCAGATTTGCAGGTTTGCTGTATGTAGTTATCTCTATCGTTGGCTTCTTCGCCATGGGCTATGTCCCCGGCAAGGTGATCGTCCACGGAGACGCAGCAGCGACGGCCAACAACATCGCGGCCCACGAGATGCTCTTTCGTCTCGGGATCGCGGCCGAACTCGCCGGCCAGGCGGGTTTTATCTTCGTGGCCCTGGCTTTGTATGATTTGTTCGAGGGAGTCAATCGGCGCCACGCCTCGCTGATGGTGATCTTGATTGTGGTTTCGGTCCCAATCGCGTTTCTGAATGAGTTGAACTCGTTCGCCGCCCTGGTCCTCGTGCGTGGCGCTGATTTTCTATCCATGTTCGACAAGCCCCAGCGCGAGGGTCTGGCGATGCTCTTCCTGAATCTGCATGGTCGCGGATTTGTTGTCTGCGAAATATTCTGGGGCCTCTGGCTGCTTCCTCTCGCGCTTCTTGTGTACAAGTCGCGATTCCTGCCGCGGTTCCTGGGGGTTTGGCTCGCTCTCGCCGGCTTCGCCTGGGTCATCCTGAGCTTTATCAGCATACTGTTGCCGCTATATCAGGATAGGGTGAACCGCTATCTTCAGCCTGCCATCATCGGGGAGATTGTGTTCATGTTGTGGTTGCTGGCCAAGGGCGCCAAACCCCAAATGCCGGAGGCCGCACCTTCATAGCTCGAGGGGCGGACAGCTCACCGGCAGACGAACATTGGAATACGACTCCAAATCCAACAAGCTGAAGCGGAAAAACGCAGCGAACATCCGCGAAACCTGCGAGGATTTTTGTTCCTCAGGGTTACCTTTATTGCCCTCGTGGATGGCCCCATCCTCCCCGAGTCGCGGGGCAGTTCAAGACGCGCTGCGGCATCGGCCCCGCCATGTCCCAGCGGGGATTCGTATCAGGGCGCGCCTTCAGGCGCGCCGTCAAGGCCGGCAATGCTCCAGGAAGGCGCCCATGGGGCGCAACTGCCACGGCCCCCAAGCAGCGAACTGCTGCCGCAGTTGCGCCCGATGGCGCATCCTCATTGCGCGGCACGCGCCTTATCCGATTTCAGATTGGCTGTGGTTCGCTCCGAAAGTCAAAGACCCCACCCTAGTCACAAAGAACGCGACTAGGATGCGGCACCCACCGCACCTTCACCGCAACGCCGCGAATCATGATTTGCACCATCCCCAGTGCAAACTGCAAAATCTTGTCAAGCCCCCTAAACCCCCAAATTCCTTCTAACCCCTTGAATTAATGGCTCAAATAAATCTTGAAAAATGAGACTTTTTCCCTGCTCAATATGCTACGCTAGAAATATAAGCTTAGAAGAGGCGCGGATTCCTTCCGCGCCTCTTCTCTTTTGGCCACATGGCGAACCATCCAGGGCACGCACCCGACCGCTTAATCCAGGTCGGCGCCCAGGTTCCGCCCGGCTACCCCACCACCAAGCGCAGAGGCGAGTTCGCCGAACTCGCCTTCATGTGCAAGGCTTCCAGCCTGGGCTTTGGCGTGGCCAAGCCCTTCGGCGACAGCCATCCCTACGATCTGTTGCTGCAATACGGCAGGCGGCTGCATCGCATCCAGGTGAAATCCGTTTTCGTTACCCCCGGTGCCAAAAAGCGGTTCGTCTACCGCGTCCACACCGCCGCCCACCGCTACAAGCACCAGGCCAGCTACTCGCTCGATGACATTGACTTCCTCGTCGCCTACATCGCGGCCCACGACGCCTGGTATGTAGTCCCAGTGGGAGCACTTTCCCACCGCAAAAACATCAACGTCTATCCCGGAGGCAAAAAACGCAAGGACGCCGGCCTCTTCGAAATCTACCGCGAAGCCTGGCATCTATTGAAAGAAGAGCCGCCAGAAGAGAGGAAGATGTGCGAGGTGTGCAGTTGCGCGCGCTAGAAAAAACCGAAATGATGGCCTCACAAAATGATGACTAGGTAGTTAACTGGTATGCGAATGGGCGATAACCTCTCCGGTACTGGCGTAACTTGGGCTTGACGGGGTGCGGGGGCTTTAATACAGTTGGCAGCCGAGTCAGAAACGTCGCCGTTCGCGCTTCCCCCAAGCGTTGAGGCAAATGGCTACCGAAAAGTTAACCGATCCACTTGGATACGAGATACGTATCGAAGATGATCGGTGGGCACACATCATTGACAGGCATCCCGAAGTGGAACCGCTTCGCGATGTCCTCCTCCAAACAATTAATGAGCCAAACCTAATAAAGAAGGATGCGGAACGGGCCGATGTCTTTTATTATTATCGGCTTACAGGACGCAGCGTTTTTCGACGGGACGACATCTATATGAGTGCCGTCGTTGAGCGATCAGAAGGAAACAAGTTGGGGCGCGTCCTGACCGCTTACTTGGTAAAACAGCCGAGGAAGGACGGTGACATAGCATGGTTCAACCTACAAATAAAATTCAAATGAAATACGACCGCGATGCGGACGTTCTCTATTGCTCGTTTGGCGATCCTCAAGAGGCAATCAGCATCGAGACGGAAAAGGGAATTATCGTCCGTAAGAACCCCGAAAACGACCAGGTGGTCGGCGTTACCATAGCTAATTTTTTTCAGCGGTTCGCTGACCGTCCGGATCAGGCTGTGAACGTCTGCCTCGAGGAAGAGGCCGTCGCTTAAAAAACAGTCTCGACTGGACTGTGTAGCGACGAGACTCTACGCTGAAGGGCTTTTTGGTTTCCGTAGTGTCAACCGCTTCGCGTTGACGTGCCACTTGTACGAATTGATTGGTATGGCACGACCCTTCCCGTTAGGCGAATTTCGGAGACCCTTGCCAAATTTTTACAGTATGGTTTGGGCGGGTGGCGCACCCTTTCTGAAGTTAGAGGCCAGCCATTGGGGAGTGCCCCATCCTTTTTCGCGTTCCTTGCAAAAAAACGGTGGGCCCGATTGAATGACATTCCCGGGTGCCTAAATCCTTCCGCGCACTCCGGGGAAACCGGGATTCGTATCAGGGTATGCCTTCAGGCGTGCCCCCAAGGCCGGCAACACGCAGGTCAGGCGCCGATGAGGCGCAACTGCCAGAGAATCCCAAGCAGCGGACCGCCGCCACAGTCGCGCCCGATGGACGCCTTCTCATTTACGACACGGATGATCGCGCGGCTTAAAGCCGCGCTCCGATACGAAACATACGCAACTAAGGCGAGTAGAATCAAATCGGCACGTGCGGGTTTTGGCTGGGAAGGTCGGGCGGCCCGGCTGTGGTTTGTCGCCAGAGTCAAAAGCCCACCCTTCCCTAAAGAATGCAACCACGATGGGGCGCCCTGTATCGGATGGGTCTTGGGGCAGTAGGACAACGTGGACCACCCCCCACAAAGCGCAACGATGGACCATCCGACGGTTCGGGTTCCCTGACTGTCGCTGCTTACCACAACTGCTCTTCCCCAAAAGAGTGCGCCACCCATCCACATCACTTCTTCCTTGTTCCTAGCATTAGAACTGTCCTAAAATGCCTGAGTTCTCTCCGAATTTCGGACTCCGGCACCATGTCTGCCAACCTCCCAAAACACTGGGCTCCGTCACACCGTGCCTGGCAAATAGCACCCGAGCGTCGTCGTTTTGTTTCTCCCAGGCCACACGGGGACGACGATGAATTTCTAATTGGAGAGAGAGTGGTCGAGAATGGATTCATAGAGGGAAACATCGCATTTCGTAAGGGGGTGAGCAGGGACGCAGCTTTTTTGTTTCGATACGAGACTGAACATAGGGCTTATTTAGCCGGACTAGGCGGCTGGAATTCTCGATATTACATCGCGAAAATGCATCCCCAGAAGGACTGGAGACTGATTGGAAAGGTTGGCAGCCAAAAGACCCTAGAGGAGAGTTTCTCGTTTTTGCTACGGGTCGAGTTCGAAGGCTCTCACATTAGGCTGTTTGACAACAAGGTCCTGCAGCTGGAAGTGGAAGACACGACCTACTCATCTGGTCGCATGGGGTTCTACGCGTCGCGCTCCAAGGTTGTGTTTTCAGACGTTCGGATCTCGCAAAGGACCTGTTTGGTCGTCATGCCTTTCCACCCTGATTTCGACCGCGTCTATCAAACGATCAAGAGCGTCGCGGAAGGCAGGGGTTTCACGTGCTTGCGTGCTGACAAAAAATATGTAAGCCGGCCGGTCATGATCGAACTGATCAAAGACATTAGGACTTCCGATCTAATTGTCGTTGACCTCACAAATCAAAGCCCCAGTGTGTATTATGAAGCAGGACTAGCACACGCTCTTGGGAAACGATGCATCATCTTAGCGGAATCCGAGAATGATGTTGGCTTCGACCTCAAACAAATGAACGCGCTGTTTTACGGTAGTCGTCGACACCCGCGCACACTTCAGACACAGCTGTCAAAATGGTTCGACACCGCATTAACCGAAATGATTTTCGGAGATTCTCGCTGAGTTCTGTCTCCGGGCAACGGAGTGGGCGGGTGGCGCACGCTGTGGAATCTGGGTGACCTGTCTTATGGTCTCTTGCAAGGATGGGCTTTCCCGTGGGCCGGCACTTCGAGATTCGCCGCTCTTTGCTTGTGACAAACCAACGCCTTCAGAAGTAAGGATAAGGCCACCCAACTTGATTGTGGTTCACGCGAAACCCCTGATCGTGGCCAAGGCTTGCGCGGGTGGCCCGACTGTGTACGGCCCAATGCGGGCTGTTTCATTTGTGGCCGCGTCCCTGCCCGCCAGTAAAGACGTCATTCAACTGTGGTCCAATCGGCCATCGTAGTCGATAACAAGGCTGGAATCACCGATTCAAGGGAATGAACGCACGGACGCCGGTGTAGGGAGAACAGCTTTGTCCACTGGAGCGAGGAGAGCGTATGCGCCGAGCGCAAGGTAGAGAACCGCAAACATCCAGGGAATCCAACGCTCAAGGTGAGTCAAAGGAACGTATCTGTCCTCGATTGGTTTGTCCGTCTTCTTCCTGCTGTGACCGCAGACCCACCACTCGTGCCTGAAAAGCGCGGCTGGAAGCTGTTCCTCGAGTTCATGGATAACGGCAAATTTAGCCGCGTTCAAGTCCTTGTAGGAATCGACGAGGGAATACCAGATGAAACAAATAAGCAAGCCAGTGATAGCGATGAGCACATTCCAGCGATGGTGTCCAAACGTTGAGAGGAACCCAACGAACAAGGTGACTAGTGAAGAATTAAGCGCCAGCAGATAATTGTTGGCGTTCTGGCGGCGTTCACTGACCTGTTGCGATGTCTCGACATACAGCTTGTACTGTTCCAGCAGATGGTCTTGGTACCTGTCGCCATAGTCTTCGGGTGTACGGCTCCGCAGCCCACCGCCGGATCCCGGACCGGGTGACACTCAACGCCCCCCGCCAATCAGCGCCTTGAGGTTGGGCCACGTCCAGCTGTACATTTTGTCGGTATCCTTGGCTGTTGTCGGCTTGGTGCAGGCCTTGTCGGGATACCCCTTGAGCAAAAAGTACGGTATCCCTTCTTCCTGAGCGATTTCGAGCTCCGCCGCAACACCGGCCGCAGTGTGGGTGTGCTCGCCGCAGATGACGATCATCTGCCCACACTTCTTGACGCGTACACGCGCCTTTCTCTTCCAGTCGCCTGTGAACGGCTCCTGCACCGACCAGTCGCAAATCTCAAAGGGGCTGTCCTCGTTCTTAGACTGCCCAACTAGCGCAGTGCGTAGGAACTCGTCATTGTCGTAGTCGAATGCTGTATAGACCCTTGTTGCCATAAGCGAAGCCTAGGCGAAAATCGAGCAGGAAGCAACTGTGGATGCAGAGGAAAATGTGAATTTCGTGAATCCTGCCTCAGAAAATTCCGGACAGACGGAACTGTCCCCATGCCAGACCAACCCGCCCGTTGGCCGCCATGGTACCGAGGAAACAATGGAACCATGGATTTGCACCATACCCAGTGCAATCCCCAAAATCCTGTCAAGCCCCCTAAACCCCCAAATTCCTTCTAACCCCTTGAATTAGTTGCTCAAACAAATCCGGAAAAATGAGGCTTTTCCCCTGCTCAATCTGCTACGCTTGAAATAGAAGCTTAGAAGAGGCGCGGATTCCCTCCGCGCCTCTTCTCTTTTGGGCCGCATGGCGAACTATCAACGGGATGCAACCGACCGCTCAATCCAGGTCGGCGCCCAGGCTCCGCCCGGCTACCCCACCACTAAGCGCAGAGGCGAGTTCGCCGAACTCGCCTTCATGTACAAGGCTTCCAGCCTGGGTTTTGGCGTGGCCAAGCCCTTCGGCGACAGCCATCCCTACGATCTTCTCGTGCAATACGGCAGGCGGCTGCACCGCATCCAGGTGAAATCTGTCTTTGTTACCCCCGGAGCCAAAAAGCGGTTCGTGTACCGCGTCCACACTGCCGCCCACCGATACAAGCACCAGGCCAGCTACTCGCTCGATGACATTGACTTCCTCGTCGCCTACATCGCCGCCCACGACGCCTGGTATGTAGTCCCAGTGGGAGCACTTTCCCACCGCAAAAACATTAACGTCTATCCCGGAGGCAAAAAACGCAAGGACGCCGGCCTCTACGAAATCTACCGTGAAGCCTGGCATCTACTGAAAGAAGAGCCGCCAGAACAGAGGAAGATGTGCGAGGTGTGCAGTTGCCCGCGCTGAAAAAAACCGTCCAAGCCAGGCTTGGACGGCGCAATCAAACCAATTATCCGAACCGTCTACGAGTTGCCGGCTACAGTTCTCAGCTTGCCTGGCAGAAAGTGATACGGCGGCCACGGCCCGCTGATGGCTACCTCGCAGTTTTTCAACTGGCGGGCGGCGCTGCTGTAGCGGTTCTGGTATTTTTCTACGTGCTTGGAGTCAATCAGGTGGGCGATGTCGATCAGGCGGGTGGCGCACCCTTTCTGAAGTTAGAGGCCAGCCATTGGGGGTGCCCCACTCTTTTTCGCGTTCTTTGCGAAAAAGGGCGGGCCCGGTTGAATGACATTTCCCAGACGCCTAAGCTCTTCCGCGCACTCCGGGGGAAGCGGGGATTTGGATCGGCGCGCGCCTTCCGGCGCGCCGTTAAGGCTGGCACTGCTCAAGGGAGGCGCCCATGAGGCGCAACTGCCACGGCCCCCAAGCAGCGAACTGCTGCCGCAGTTGCACCCGATGGGCGCCTCCTCATTGCGCGGCACGCGGGGCGGGTGGCGCACCCTTTCCGAAGTGGAAAACCAGGCGGGTGGCCACGCTTTCAGCCCTTGGCATAGACCCAACCACCGAGGGTGCCCCATCCTTTTTCGCGTTCTTTGCGAAAAAACCTGCCCTGAGCGTAGTCGAAGGGGGGTGGGCCCGGTTGAATGACATTTCCGGGTGCCTAAATCCTTCCGCGCACTCCGGGGAAGCGGGGACTCGTATCATGGCGCGCCTTCAGGCGCGCCGTCAAGGCCGGCAATGCTCCAGGGAGGCGCCCATGGGGCGCAACTGCCACGGCTCCCAAAGCTGCGAACTGCTCCAGGATGGTCAGCCGGCAACCTACAGCTTTTCATAATCGGCCTCGCGGAGCGGAGAGGAGTGTCCGCGGCACACTTGCACTGCCGCGCTTTGCGCGGGCGGGCGATGGCGCCCGTCCCCACGTGGACATTGGTGACTGCTTAGGAGTTGCCCGCTACCGTCCTCAGCTTGCCAGGCAGGAAGTGATATGGCGGCCACGGCCCGCTGATCGCCACCTCGCAGTTTTTCAACTGGCGGGCAGCGCTGCTGTAGCGGTTCTGGTATTTCTCTACGTGCTTGGAGTCAATCAGGTGGGCGATATCAATCAACATGCCGTTGGAGTCTACCCGCTTGCAGCTGATGTCCTCTTCCAGCGGGTTGAACATCTTGTGGACCTGAACGCTGAGGGCGCGGGCTTTGGTCTGGCGCTCGCGCTCGCGTGAGGCCTTCTCGCGCAACTTGATCAGATACTCGCCGCCAACGGTGTCAGGCAGCGTCACCTGGGCCAGGGCCTGGGTGAGGGAGCCGTCACGCACCAGCAGCTTGATGTGCATTTCGGCCTTGCCGCGCAGGCGCTCCACGCTCTGTCCGAAGGCGCGGCGGTTGCCGCGTACAGCCTGGCGCAGGGCGTCGTCGGTGTCAAAAATTGTGCCGAAACGGAACGGCAGCACGGTGCCGGTGCGGAAACAGACGCTCACCACGTGAGCATGTTCCAGTACGTGCTTTTCTTCCAGCTTCACCCCATCGCGTTCATACTCGCTGACGATCACGGCAAATTCGCCGCTGGGATAACTGAGAACAGGAGCGTTATTTACGCCCTGCACGCCTTCCATAACGAAGGGGCGACGGGTGCGGGTGCCATTTGGGAGGGTCTGATGTTCCGTAATACAATACGCATACCACGCCATAGAGGTCTCTCCGAACCTGGTCCCGCGCGCAGCAGTACGCCACGGGTATCCGTGCAGTTTGGCTTACGACCTTGAACCTAGGAAGAAAGGGCAGTACATCGACGAGTGGAAGCGGCCAACAATGTCGCATCCAAGAGGCATCTTACTGCTAAATGGCAGGCAATTGCAACCTTTTCGTTGCACTGCGCATCTTGGCGAAGGCTTAGCGAAATCGTTTACCTAGCGGCATTTGCGCTTGCTGCTGAGAAGCGCTGAGAGGCGGAGGTTATTGGGCCTTGCTGGAATTCGCCGCCCGCTCCTGCAGGGCGGCCGTTACTACCCGCAACATCTCATCCCAGGGCGCTGGCTTTCCGGTCCAGATTTCGAACTGGCGGGCGGCCTGGTGGACGAACATCTCCAGCCCCGGAATCGTTTCCGCTCCCCGCGCCCTGGCCATTTTCAACAGCAAAGTTTCCTGTGGATCGTACACCATGTCGAAAACGTAGCGGGCCTGTATCTCGTTGGCATTCAAGGGAGATTCGGTGGTGTTGCCCATGCCGACCGGGGTGGCGTTGATGATCACATCGAAAGCCACTTTTTTCAGATCCTTGCGCTTCATAACACGCGCTCGGGCCCGGTGTGCCAGGTGCTGGGCGGAGGCCAGGCTGCGGTTCATGATGTAGACCTCGGCGCCGCGCTCCTTTAGGCCGAAGACTGCGGCGCGGGCTGCGCCCCCCGCCCCGATCACCAGGATTTTGGCCTGATTGAGTGAAATCCTCTGCTCCAGAGGACGAACTATGCCGGCGGCATCGGTATTGAAGCCGTAGAGTTTGCCGTCCTGGGCGCGGACCACCGTGTTGCAGGCGCCGATTTTGGTGGTGTGGGAATCGGTGTTGTCGAGATACTTCAGGATGGCCTCTTTGTAAGGCATGGTGATGGAGAGGCCGTGAATCGGGATGTCTTTTACGCAGGAAAGCAGGTCCTTCAAGACTTTGGCGTGGAGCGAAAGGTAGACTGCATTCACGTTTTCGCGGCGCATAGCCGCGTTCATGATCGCGGGAGAAAGGGATTGCGAGACCGGGTCGCCCACCACGCCGTAGACCTTGGTGGCCGCGTCCACCTGATCAATGCGATACGTGCTGCGCAGCTCCTGGCCGGTCGCCTGGCCAGGTGCGGTTTTTTCGCCTGGGCTGGTGGAGGCGAAGGTGAAGACGCTTCCCGCGCGCACGCCCAGCACGCGGCTCACGATGCCCTGCTCTCCCATGCACATACCGACCAACGAATAGCGGTCGCTGTTTTTCTCCAGGAACTTCATCATGACTACGTTGTCATAGAGAGAAGTCGCGGTGGTCACGATTTTGTAGTAGTCGGCGGGAATCGCCGACATTTTCTGCAGGGTTTCGTCCAGCTTCTTGGTGGCGCGAAAGTCGTGAAAAGAAAGAACTACTCCGGTGCGGGAGCGCAGCCGCTCGCGCTGCACCGGCTTGATCTGTAACGCGCTCTGCAGCTCGATATCCACCAATTGACAGCCCGAGGCGGCAGCTTTGCTGAGGAGATCGAACTGCGAGGCCACCGAGCCGCGGAATTTGCCGCCGTTTGCGATCCGGCGGCAGGTGGCGATGCAGACGACTTCCGGATGGTATTCCACAAAACGCTTGATCTTGGGCAGCGCCTGCGCCGGGTGGGGGAGATAGTCTAACCTGAACTCTAAAAAGGAGTTGTCGCGGACCAAGCCCTCCGCTTTTTCCACCATTTCCGTGGGGTCGGCCCCGGTAACGGCGACGCAGACCCGGGGAAGGCGCAGAGGAACCATCCGCTGCACGAAACTCTTGTGTGAGGCAGCCATCGTACGTGGAACGGTAAGGCGCGATATTACAGGCGCGTAATTGCAGATGCAACAAGGGATTAGAAATCTTTCTCAGGAGACAAACTTTTTAACGTGTGGCCTCTAACACCAGCGTAACCTTGACCGCTCTTAACTGAGTTGTTACTGTCCGGCTGAACCCCTTTGATTTGCTTGCAGTTAGCGGAAACGGCCGGAAATCCGGCGGTGATTGGGAGGTAACATGAAGAAAACAGGACTCTTGCTGGTGCTGTGCGCTGCCCTGAGCTATGCTCAGCAGAACTCGGCCGCCAGCGACCAGGGATCAGGCAGCAGCCCGATCGTAACTGCAGCCAGCTTTCCTTTTGAGCGCATCCAGACGCCAACCAACGCCGATCTTTACTGCGCTGGCTTCATCAGTGACCACCTCCTGCCTAACGCGGACTACGTGGCTGGCGGACTGAATACGCCGACCGCGTCGAAATTCGAGAATGGCGACCTGATCTACCTTTCGGGCAGTGGCTACCAGACGGGCCAGCAATATTCCGTGATTCGGGAACTGGTGGATCCGAATGAAGAAGAATTGTTTTATGGCCAGGCGCGGCTGTTGAAATCCCTGGGCCAGCCTTACTCGGAACTGGGACGGATCCGCATCATTGACACGCGCAGCAAAATGGCAATCGCGCAGGTGGAGTTCAGTTGCGATGCGCTGGTCGCTGGCGATATCGCGGTGCCGTACGCCGAGAAGACGCCAATCTCGTTCCACCCGCCGGTGCGTTTCGACCGTTATCTTCCCGCCGCCAGCAAGACCAGCGGGCGGATTGTCCTGGCCAAGGATTTTGATTCCCAGCTGGGAACGGGTGGCAAGGTTTATATGAACATTGGCGCGAACCAGGGCGTGAAAGTAGGAGACTACTACCGCGCAGTTCGCTCGTATGAAGCCGACCTGAAAGATCCGGTGGATTCGCTCTCGTTCAAAGCGGCGGAGTCGGAAGATACGCAGAAGAACCAGCCGGCGTTCGAGCCCAACTTCCTCACCCGCACCAAGGGCCCGGCGATTCGCGTGGCCGACATGCCGCGCCGCGCGGTGGGAGAAATCGTGATCCTCAGCACTACACCGACCACTGCTACCGGCATGATTGTGTTTGCGCTGGAAGAAGTGCACGTCGGCGATGACGTGGAGTTGGATGAGCAGTAAAGACTTATCTATGCGGGCAGTCTGAACCGGGAAGGCGAAAGCCTTCCCGGATTGCATTTCCCGATCCTCGCGCTTCGAGCGCCCAACCGCAAAATAAAAAGAAAAGCCAGCGCCCCGGTTGCTAGATCTTTGTACCGCAGTAAACCGTCACCGGCGAACCCACGGCGAGGAAGGCTGAATTTGGTTCGCGTTGCAGGACGGTGGCGAGTTCCCGCCCGTAAAGTTCGGTGGCATCGCCTTCGAAGCGCGCACTCGTTGCGCTCCACACCGGCCATGAGGGATGCTCGACACGATACTCCAGACAGGCGGCATTGCGTTGCGCTGAATATCCCCAGAAGTGCTCGGTTATGAATTGCGCCTCGGAACCCTCAGCGGGTAACGCAGGCTCTCCTTTAGCGGCAAGAGTCAAGCTGTTTTGCCGGGCCTGAAAAGTCCATTCGTAGCGCACATCGAGCTTTCCGTTAGAGTCGCGGATTTCGTGACTCATCGGCAAGGAGAGATATCTCTCGCCGTAGAGCCGTCTTGCCACCATGGCAATCGCCCAGCGTGGCACGATTTCGCGGATGAAGACCACGCCCCTTCTCAACTCCGCTCCTTCGCGGCGCCGCACGTAGAAGCGAAGATTCACCTCTTCAAAACTGCGGTGAAAGGGCCATGAAATTCCGCGGACCTTGGTGTTGAGGAATCGGAATCCAACCAGGCTGATGAAAAGTATGTTGTTCCAGTCATCGAGTTCGGTTCCGCGAGGCACGAATTGCCGTAGCAGATCCGGGTTAACGGCATAGTTGAGCATGGCGAGTTCGCGCCACTCCGCGGTAAGAAACACGGATTGTTTGGAGCCTAGTTCACGTTCCGGGCACATAACGATTCGCGCTGATGGCAGGTGAACCACAATGGAATGCAAACCCCACAAACCGCAAAGGACACTAAGGTTCGCGAAGGGAATCAAAATACTTTCACGGTTGCGCGCCGGCATCGCCGAAGACCTCGGCGGTGAAGGCCTCGACGCTGGCACCTTGCTGCCACGCATTCGGGGGAAGGCCGGCCTTACCGCAGGTATGTTCGAGGAAGGTGACCCGGTCCCAGCCGTGCTCGACGGCGACTTGCGGCAGCAACAGGCCGCGGCGTGACTGCAGGCTTATGAGCAATCCGTGGCGTCCGATTACGATTTCTTCCGGCCGGATTGGGTTGAGCGGCGACAGAACGCTGAGTGAGACCGCGAGGTCGGGGAGTTCTTCGCGAGTGAGCGGCCAGAAGCGAGGGTCCTCAAAAGCCGCGGCCCGCGCGGTTTCCGCGACGGTGCGATAGAGCGAAGCCACGGGGATGACGTGGCCGACGCAGCCACTCAGTTGCCCGCGGTGGTAGAGGGTGGTAAACGCGCCGCGCGGTTGGGCGAGGTGCGGAGAAGGCGCTTCCAGGGAAATCTCTTGGCCATCGAGCCTGGAGGCGATCGCTGCGTGGGCCAACTGCAGCAAAGTGCGGCGCTCTGAGGAAGAGAATTCGCCGGCTTCATTCCCCACGTTGGTAAGCGGCGCAGCAGGTGAATTTTCAGGTTGCCGGGACATCATGTTTCCTCCGTCGGCTGAGGACGAAGGCGCGGCGGCGGCGCTTTACCACCCGCCGGTCAATCTTGGACCAGAAAGCGTAGAAGTAGTCGCCCGCGGAAAACAGCGACAACGCTACCATGAACCAGATGGCGAAGAGCGCAATCCAGTGGATGGGGAAGATGTAGTTGCCATAGACCGGCCACTCCTTCCAACGGTGGTCGAGAATCACCGCCACGACGGAAACAATCTGCACCACCATTTTGAACTTTCCCAGGTTGCTGGCCTCGATGGTGAACCCTTCCGAGGCGGCGATGGAACGCAGGCCGCTTACCAGAAATTCACGCCCGATGATGATGACTGCCATCCAAGCGGGCACCAGGCTCGGATTGAACTGGACCAGAGTGATGAAGGCGGCGGCGATCAACATCTTGTCGGCCAGCGGGTCGAGCAGGATACCCATGGTTGTGATCTGGCCGCGCTTGCGGGCGAGGTAGCCGTCAATGCCGTCGGTGATGGAGGCGGCGACGAACACAATCGAGGCCAACAGTTCTTTTTGTCCGTCGGCGCTGGGAAAGCGGCTGCTGGAAAGGATCCATATCAGCAGCGGAATGCTGAAGATGCGGCTCAACGTGACGGAGTTGGGCAGATTCACAGGAGTGCAAGCCGCCCGCCGTGCGGCTGCAAGGCCGGGAAAAGGCGGTCTGGGCAAATTATGCGCTACGGGGTGGACGAAAGCAATGGAAGGAAAACTCTATAGCGCGGTTTGATTTTCCTTTAGAACTCTTTGGTTCTTTTCATTGTCGAATCCGCCCCGCAATTGGAAGCAACGCAACCACTAAGGGCACCAAGGTGCACGAAGGTAAACACGAAGGAAACCAGTGTCTGCAGCGCCGGGTTCGCTGTGATTGCGGTCACCGCGCCAGTGTTGGCCAAAACTTAGAATTATGTGTGGTGAACTATTAGCTGTGTTTCCTGGAGCCACGCCAGGGGTTGCCCACACGGTGAGCAGTTTGTCTCTGACTTCTGTGTAACCCCATGTCGAGCCTTGCACCAACTCACGTGCCAGAGCTCGCCCCGCCAAAAGTTGAGACGGAGCCGGCGGTCCTGCCAACACTTTTTGGTGAGGGCCACGGCCTCTACCAGACCAAGCGCGGTACCTTCGCTCTATCATTCTTGATTCACGCCTTGTTGATCGTGGTGCTGGTGACTTCGGGCAGGTATGTAGCGGTGCATCGGGACGCGCTGGCGCAACAGGTCGTGGGATTGATCACTGACGTGAGTCCATATGTTTTGCCGACTTCGCTCAAACAGGCTGGAGGCGGAGGCGGGGGCGGAGATCGCGACAAGCTGCCGGCGTCGAAGGGCGTGCTGCCAAAATTCTCACGGCAGCAATTGGCGCCTCCTTCAGCGCTTGTGCGCAACCAGAATCCTCAGTTAGCAGTTGAGCCGACCGTGGTTGTTCCGCCGGAGATTCAGTTTCCGCATACTGGACAGCTGGGCGATCCGTTTTCTACAGCCCTCGGGCCACCCTCAAATGGACCGGGTTCTGGTGGCGGAATCGGCTCGGGCAGCGGAGGGGGAGTCGGCTCAGGGCGGGGGCCGGGAGTTGGCCCGGGTTGGGGAGGCGGAATTGGCGGAGGGGTTTACCGGGTGGGCGGAGGCGTCACCGCGCCGCGGGCTGTTTATTCACCTGACCCTGAATTTTCCGACCAGGCGCGCAAAGCCAAATTTCAGGGCACGGTCGTGCTGTGGACCGTGATCGGCGCCGACGGCCGGCCACAGGAGATTCGCGTGCAGCGCTCCCTCGGAATGGGGCTGGACGAGAAAGCGATCGAGGCCATCCGTGAGTGGAGATTTGAACCGGGCCGCAAGGATGGGGTGCCGGTTGCGGTAGAAGTCAGCATTGAAGTGAGTTTCAGGCTGTACTAGGAGTTTGCAGCATTCAGCACTCGGTACTCAGCACTCAGAACCGCCGTTGAACCTTCCGGCCGCTAAGCGGCCTGGCCAGTTTTGGCTGCGGCTGCTTCCATCATACGGGTGCGGAACCAGGTGTACTGAATGCGGTGAATTACTGTGATGGTCGAGAGGATCGCGATCACCCATAGCACCGGGGCCATGCGGTTGAACAACGCGCCGAGGATCACCAGCACCAGGCGCTCGGGGCGCTCCATGAATCCCACGCGGCAGCTGCCGATCAGCGATTCGGCGCGGGCCCGGCTGTAGCTCACCATGATGGCGCTGATCATCACATAAGCCGAGAGGGCCACATAGAAAAAGCGGTCGCCGCGCGCGTAGAAAACCAGCAAGCCGAAAAACTGCGAGGCGTCGCTATAGCGGTCAATCACGGAATCGAAGAACGCGCCGAAACGGGTGACACGGTTGGTGGCGCGGGCGACCTGGCCATCCACGAGATCGAAAAATCCTGAACCGATGATGACGAGGCCGGCGTAGCGAAACATGCGCGCCTGATTGTCACCGTTGGCGTAGCCAAACAGCACCGCGGCCACGGTATTTACAACCAGACCCAGGAAGGTGAGCACGTTGGGATTGATGCGCGACAGCGCGAGCCAGCGCACAATGGCGTCAAGCAGCACCCCGCATGCGCGGCCGAAGGCGCTGGTCCAGGTGCGCGCCATCAGGCTTCTGCCCCGGTTTCGTCGTGGATGGTGGTCAGGCGCAACACTTCCATTTCGCGCTTGCCGTTGGGCGTGACAATGTAGGCGGTGTCGCCGACTTTCTTGTTCAGCAGAGCGCGGCCAATGGGGGAAGTGGTGGAAATCTTTCCGGCGGCCACGTCGGACTCTTCGCTGGTGACCAGCTTGTATTCCATTTCCTCGTTCTTATCGTTGTCGTAGACGCGAACGGTAGAACCCAGACCCACTTTGTCCCTGGGAATGTTGTTCATATTGATGAGGGACAAATCGGCGAGCCGCCGTCCGAGCTGGCGCAGGCGGGCCTTGACGAACTCCTGGCGCTGCTTGGCCATGTGATACTCGGCGTTTTCGCTGAGGTCGCCCAGAGCCGCAGCCTTCTTGATCTCGCGGGGAAGATCATGCACTAATTCGTGCTCGAGGGCGTTGATCTCCTCTTGCAGCTTCTTCTTGATGTGCTCAGTCATGCTCCGAGCGATTATAAACCTTGGGAGGGCTGGAAGGGATATGACAGGCGCAACCTGGGCGGAAGGCGATGGGGCAACGACGGAGCATTTAAGTGATTGGTAGTTAAAGATTTAGAGATCGAGGATGGTCTTCGACCGGTTGACTTCACTCTTTCGTGCAGGAGCCGAGAACACGGGGAGCGTGTTAATCCGATGGGGAGTCTCGGTAGTGGGCTACTTTGACGTTATTTGACAATTCCGAGACGCTTGGACTCCGCTTCGATAGCGCGAACGATGCTGTGAACTTTGCATCCCATAGCGTAAGCGCTTCCAAGGATTGGTCTGCCTTTAATCCCCTCGATTTCATTCGTGGCTATAAAAACGGAGAATTGGAGATTGTAGTCAAAATGGTTGTTGGGCGGAGTATCGGGGCCGAGAGTGAACAGTTCCATCTCGTTTTTCGCGCAGTCCCATTTGTGATGCAACGGCATCTCGAAAAATCTAGTCCCGCCGACGGCGATGCCAGATGGCACAAATACGTTGAACAGCGGCACGACGATCTTATGCTTGTCCGTGTTGCAAGCCTCGTTTACTGCAAAGAGCAGGTCATCGCCTCCGAGGTAAGGTTGGAACCCGCAAAACAACGATTGGATTTCGCGCGGGAGATCGGCACATCGTCCTACCGCGTTGACCATGTGATCGAGCGAACGAGCGAAGGGGAACGCGCAGTTTTTCGCGTCTGGTCTCCCGGTATTGGTAGCAATGGCGTATCCAGCATTGTCGAGAGCGGCGCGAAGGTTCTGGACGAATTCACCGAAAACATCGCCCATATCGTCGAACTCGGGACGAAGTTCCCGTCTTGGTTTGACTTTGTGGACTTCGTGATCGGGCTTATCAGGATGAGGCTCACTAACGTCGTGGTATGGGTTGCTCTCAATGAATGTCTTGATCTTTCGCTCAAGATCGGCAAAGTGTTCTTCAGCCCTTTTGAGTTTGCGATAGGAACTGTCGAACGAGTCAGACATGGCAATTACGCAGCTTTGCGTCCTGCGTTAGTTTCGTAGGACTCCCACAGCGCAACCAAGTCGCTGCGCATCCCACAGCCTGTCGGTAACACCCGCTGCCATCGCCGGGGACATGCGGATAGTTCTATGAATCTGAATGAAGGTGTAGGCGAAGTAGTTGAGAGCCGTTGCCGAATCGCTTTGGCATAGTTAACAGTATGTCACAAAACGGTTGGCTCGTAACAATTGAAAGTAGCCCACTACCCAAGTTCTTTGCGGTCTCGGTGTTTGAGACTTGTTTTTGCTAACTAAAATCTTAGCGCGCGGAGGTTGCAAAGAACCGCCACCGAGTACGCAGAGAGAAGCGGCCCCTGGTGGACATCTCGACTTCGCAGAATTCGGCTTACGAGCAGAACGTTTCCGGTTCCTCGTGCAGGCGGCGGAGTTCTTCGGGCAGCTTCATGGGGACACCGACCGTGGGAAGCAAAGCGTCGAGGGATTCCAGCCACAGAATCTGGCTGTGAAAGACTTGGCCGAAATGGCGGGCGATGGAGTGGGCGACGGCTTGAGCGTCGAGAGTCTTGCCGAGTTCTTTTGCCATCGAAGTGACGGGCTTGGATTCGATACCGCAGGGGATGATGAGATTGAAATAGCTGAGGTCGGTAGAGACGTTCAGGGCGAAACCGTGAGAAGTCACGCCGCGGGAGATATGAACGCCGAGGGCGGCGATTTTGGCCTCTTCTGGGGTTGTATCGGGATGGGGGTTCGACGCGGCTGACGACGTTGGTACATTCTCGAGGTCTCGGGCAGTGCCAGTGTCCGCACGCGCGGGGACGCGCGCGCCTACATCGGTCCAGACGCCGGTAAGGCCGGGGATGCGTTTTGTGGGAATTCCGAAATCGGCACAGGTGCGGATCAGCACTTCTTCCAGGCGGCGGACGTAGTCCACAGCGCCTAGATGCGCGCGCTTGGAGTCATTTGCCGGGAAACCGCGCAAGTCGAAAATCGGATAGCCGACCAACTGCCCTGGCCCGTGAAACGTAACGTCACCTCCGCGGTCGCACGCGAAGACTTCGACGCCGCGCTGGGCCAGGGCTTCGTGCGTAGCCAGAATGTTTTTCGCCTTAGCATTGCGGCCCAGGGTGATTACCGGCGTGTGTTCAAGCAAGAGAAGCACGTCGCCGATGCGGCCGTCTTTGCGCAACTCCACCAGGCGCTGCTGCAGGCTAAGGCCGGTGGCGTAGTCGAGGGTGCCGAGTTGGAGGACGGAGATCAAGACTTCTTGGCCGCGGATTTACGCGGATTCACATGGATTAGGACCATTTCACCACGGAGACACAGCGGCGCGGAGAAAACCAAGACGAAGAGAATTCTGACCCAAGTGCCTTAATCCGTGTTCATCCGCGTTGATCCGTGGCAAAGAAGTTTCACGCATTGATCGCTAAACCATACACGCTATTTGATGCGTCCAGCATGGCTTCGGCCAGGGTCGGGTGGGCGTGGATGGTCCACATCAGATCTTCGACCGTGGCTTCCAGTTCCATGGCGGTCACCGCTTCGGCGATCAACTCAGTGGCTTGCGGGCCGATGATGTGTACGCCGAGAATCTCGCCATATTTTGCATCGGAAACAATCTTGATGAAGCCCTCGTGCTGGCCGACGATGGAAGCGCGCGAGTTCGCCGTGAAAGGAAACTTGCCGATCTTCACGTTGTGGCCCAACTCTTTCGCTTTAGCTTCAGTCAGGCCGACGCTGCCGATTTCGGGATGGCAATACGTACAGTTGGGAACCTTTTGCAGATCAATCGGCTTGCCTTCTTTGCGGGCGATCTTGGTGACGGCGACGATCCCTTCCATCCCGCCGACGTGGGCGAGTTGGGGCGTGCCCAGCACGATGTCGCCGATGGCATAGATGCCGGGCTCGGCAGTTTGCATCCACTCGTCAGTTTTGATGTAGCCGCGGTCGGGTTTGATCTGCGTTTTTTCCAGGCCAATGTTTTCAGTGCGCGGCTTGCGGCCTACTGCGATGAGGATTTTTTCGGCCTCGATTTTCTGCTGTTTGCCGTCCACCGTGAAAGCAACAGCGATGCCGGATTTTGTCTGGTCAATTTTCTCGACCTTGGCGCTGGTGTGAAAGTTGATGCCACGCTTGCGGTACACGCGGGAGAGTTCCTTGGAGATGTCTTCGTCTTCGATGGGCACGAGCCGCGGCAGCATTTCGAGGATGGTGACTTCAGAATCGAAGGAACGGAAGATGGAAGCGAACTCCACCCCAACCGCGCCTGCGCCCACGATTACCAGCGATTTCGGTATTTCCTTGAGGCTGAGGATTTCGATGTTGGTCAGGACACGGTCGCCGCGTTCGAGCCCTGGAATCATCCGCGCTTCGGACCCCGTTGCAAGAATAATGTTCTTTGCCTTGATGGTGCTCGTCTTGGCGTCAGACCCCTTCACTTCGATACTGAACACTCCGCTCTGCACCGGGCCGGTCAGTTTGCCATAGCCTTTCACGGTCTCGACTTTGTTCTTCTTCATCAGGAATTCGAGGCCTTTGGTGTGTTTGGCCACGATCTTGGACTTGCGATCTTGAATGGCGGGCCAGTTCAGCTTGCGCGCGTCTACGCCCTCGATGCCAAATTCCTTGGCCTCTTTGAGATGGTCCCACAGTTCAGCGTTGAATAGTAGGGCCTTGGTTGGGATGCAGCCCACGTGCAGGCAAGTGCCGCCTAGGACGTTATCCTTTTCGATGAGGGCGGTCTTCAGGCCGTACTGGCCGGCGCGAATGGCGGCAGTGTATCCCGCGGGGCCGCTGCCGAGAATTGCGACATCATAGGTGGCTTCAGGCAAAGACGTGCTCCTTGCGTTATTAGAACTTAGGCTATTAAGACAGATGTTGCAGGGCAAAGAGATGATTCTAGACCACCTGGGGCTACGTTGACACCGCGGGCTTTCACTTAGCGGCTAAAGGCTTGAACCGCAAAGCTCGCGAGGACGGAACCAAACCAAAGATTTCCGCGAGGAAAGCTTTTTGGGATAAGACCAGTTCTCAGTTGCCAGTCTCGATTCTCAGCGCAGACGGGGGGCTCAGGGCAGAAATGCACGAGGGCGAGCATAGGCCCGCCCTCGCTCGAGCATCGAACGAATCCGCTAGCGGCGCGACTTCTTCTTCGCCTTCTTTACCGGCTTCTTCGCCTTTTTCGCGGCTTTCTTCACCGTTTTTTTCTTTGCCGGTTTCTTGGCCGCGGGCTTCTTTTTCGCGGCCGGTTTCTTAACTGGCTTTTTCGGGGCCGGCTTGGCGGGTTTCTTCTTGGCCGGTTTCTTGGCCGCCGGCTTGGGTGGTGCGGGCGGCGCGGGTGGGGGAGCAGGAGGCTCCGGTTCCGGTTCACTCATCGCCGGAATCTCGGCTTCCTCTTCCTCCTCTTCTTCCTCGTAGTCTTCTTCCAGCGAATCGCCGTAGGCGCCGCTGTCCCCTAGATCATCCATCTCATCATCACGTCCGTAGAGGGTGTTGTCGAATCTCATGTCTCCTCCTGTCCCGGCTGCGCTGGGCGGTTGCGGTTAAGCTGTGTCGGCAAAAAATGCTAAGAAAAAAACTGGACAGCGCGCGGATTATAGCACAGCCATTTTGCCGCACCGCAATAACTTCCCGCATTCCTCTTGGATGGTACACCAGTCTTTCACTGTTGGCAGTCAACGCAGGATAGAAGCGGGAAACTGTGCTGTTTTGGAACGACTAGAACAGGAGTTGGAGGCCTTGCCGAGTTCAGTTCGCGGTCCGACGGACGGCTGCGGCATTGCCGCGGGCGGTGGAGGCAGTAAGCGTCTCGCCGTTTGCGGGGTGGGTTTTCCGGCGGGTTGCTGATGAATGTAAAGTTTTCCTGGGCCGCCGTCTCGAGGTGGCCGTCCATGTCCCTTGAGTGCCGGGGCTGACCGGGAGGTGGATGAATAGGATACGCCGGCCGCGCAAACTGTTGCCCCGAAGGCCGTTCCACCGCTGGACCATGGCGGTGGCTACGCCGAAGCGATCCGCCACGCTGGCCGCGGTATCGCCGCGGTGGACGGTGTAGCGGGTGAAGCGGCGCGAGTAAGTCTCTGAGTCTTCCGAAGCGGCGTGCCTGCCGGGAGCGATGGGAACCACCAGCTTGGTATTGACCGGCAACTCCGGGTCTGGATCGAGGGCGTTCACCTTAAGAATGGCCTGTGGCGTGGTGCGATAAGTGTGCGCAATCGAGGCCAGCGTATCGCCAGGAGCAACCTTGTGATAGCGCCACCAGACGCGCATGTCCTGCGGGATCACCGCGATGGCGTGTAGATACTGGTCGCGGGTGCCCGCGGGGAGGTGCAGCTCGAACTCGGAATCTTCCGGGGTGGTCCAGCGCAACAGGCTGGGGTTAAGGTCCTGCAGTTGGGCCGGAGTTGAGTCCACGCATTGCGCGACCAGTCGGAGATCCACCGGGTAGTTGATCCTCAGTGTGTCATAGGGACTGGGAGAATCCATCACCAAGTGGTCTAGGCCGTATTGCGCCGGGTTCTTGGCCATGATGGTCATGGCCAGGATGATGGGCACATAGTTCCGGGTTTCCTTGGGAAGCACATTGCGCTTGTAGAGCTCCCAGAAATCCGCGTAGCCGGTACGCTTGACTGCGTTCTGGACTGTACCGGGGCCTGAGTTATAGGCGGCCATGGCCAGGTACCAGTCGCCAAACTGGTTATACAGGTCGTGCAGGTGGTGGGCGGCCGCCCGAGTGGCTTTTTCGGGGTCCTGGCGCTCGTCAATCCACTTGTTGCGTTCCAGGCCGTATCCTGCGCCTCGGCCGGCCATAAACTGCCACATGCCGCGTGCGCCTGCACGGGAAAGCGCCTGAGGATGGAATCCCGATTCCGCCTGGGCCAGATAGATCAGGTCCTGGGGAACGCCTTCCGCTTTCAACGTGCTCTGAATCATCTGCTGGTAGCGGCCGCTGCGCACCAGAGCGCGCTCCAGAATGTCGCGTCCTCGCCCGCTGAAATAGTTGATATAGGCGGCGACGGCGTCGGTGAGCATCAGCGGCAGGTCCGACTTGGTGGCCTTGACCTCGGCCGCCGCCTTGGCCTTTACAACCAGATCCACGGGAGGCGCGGCTTCGTTGGCTTCATCAATCGGCGCCGGCTCGGAGGCCTGTTCGGCCGAGGCTTCGTTCTGTTGTTGGTCCTGCAGGTCTACGCTCTTCAAGCCAGCGACCACCAGATCGAGCTTTTGCTGTAGCCGAGGGTCGGACTTAACATCCAGGGGCCCCTTGGTCAGCAGATCAAAGGCGTGGCTGAAATCCTGTCTGGCGGCGTCCAGGCGACCGGCTTTGAAATTCTCCTGGCCGGATTGGTACGCCTTGTCAATCTGAGCTAGTAGGGCGGCGCGGTCGGTGGCTGGCTTGGGTTGAGACTGCGATGGCTGAGATTTGAATTGCTGAGCCGGCTGAGTTGGCGCCGGCTGGTTCTGAGGTGTTTGAGCGGTCTCTGATGCCGGATCTGCAGCAGGAAGGTTCGGAGGAGCTTGAGTCTGCTGCGCCGCCGCGATCAGCGGTGCATTCGCCTGTGCCGCTGGCAGAAGCGCCGTCGAGCGCTGCGCCGTCTGGCAGGCGGTGCCTACCAGGGCCAGCACAATGACCGAAGCAAACATGAGATGGAGTATTCTAACCCGCATTTCCTTCAATACCTACGACCGGAAGTTACTGCGGTCACTCCCCAGCTTGCTCGCCCCGGCTCAGGTCCCGCAAAAAAGATGCTACCCGTCTGGCCGGTAACGGTCAATCACCTAAAGGTGATCGCGGCTGGGTTACTTTTGGCACAGGCCGGGGATAATAACCGACCCTCGCGATGGCGGCAAGAGGTAATTCCACCTTAATTTTGGACCTGCTCGGCAGACCATCCGATGAGAATAGTGAACCGAAGCCTAGAACTGGTTTTGCCAGAGAACGGGGCTGTTCTTTCCTGTTTTGGGAAGCACGAAGGGGTAGTTGATTGTCTTCACCGCGGACTGTCTTGCTCTCACTGCATCGTTACCAGGAATGTGGTCACTGCCTTTAGCCGGGCGTTAAGGTTGTCTTTCTCCAGGGTGCTATAACGCTCCTGCAGGGCGATCTCCTGCTGGGCCTGCTCGCGTTTTCCCAGACGCATATAAGCTCGCGCCAGCCGGTAATGCGCCTGGGCGAATTCAGGGCGCAGGGCTATGGCTTTCCGGAGGGCGATAGCGCTCTCCGCCCAGCGCACCTGTCTCTGGTCGAGGACGCCTAGCTGGAAGTAGGCTTCGGCAAGTTTTGGGTCGGCGCGGATGGCCTGATCGAGCAGCCGCTGTGCCAGAGCTAGGTCTTGCTCCTGTTCGGGGCGGTGCAGGATGCTGGCTGCGGCAAAGGCTGCCGCGGCCGCATTCTGCGGATGCTGCCGGGCGAATTCCACTAGCTGGTCGCAACCTGTGTCCTTCGTATCAGATAGGAGGCTGCAGGTGTGGCCCAGCAAGTCGGCGTACATGGAGTTGGCCGGGTCGGCCGCGAGCAGCTCGGAGAAAATGGGCGCTGCTCCCCTGAAATCATTGTTTCCGTACTTGGCCACTCCCAGCCCAAACTTCATTCGCAGGCTGGCCGGGTACTTTGAGACGCCAAACTCGTAGACCTTGATGGCCGCATCGAACGTCCAGTGACGCATGAACTCGATCCCTAGTGCATTGAGGTTGGGCTCGCTGGAATCCAGATCCACCGCGGCCTGAAAGTGCTCGGCGGCGGACTTGTAGTTGCCCTGCTTCTCTTCGATGTCCGCCCACAGCGATTGCGCCGGGGCCGAAACCTCTTTCCCTGGAAGGCGAGCGAGAACCTCTGCGGCAGATTGCACCTTGCCGGCGTCGAAGAGCGCCAGCGCCCAGTTGTAGAGTAGATCGGCGTTCTGAGGATCGCCCGAGGCCGCGGACGCAAAGGCCGCGGCTGCTTCAGCGGGATGACGCGACTCCATCAATGCCTGGCCCAGGTTGGACTGCGTCTGGGGATTCTTCGGATCGAGTGCGGCCGACTTCCTCAGGGCCTGCACTGCATCTTCGGTGCGATTGAGCTTCAGGTACGCCGCGCCCAAGTTTGCCCAGGCAGCAGCCATGGAAGGCCGTAGTTTCGTGGCGCGTTGTAAGAGAGGCAGTGCGGCTGAGGTCTTGCCGGACTCGGCGTAGATCAGACCCAAGGCTTCAGCGGCCTCAAAGTTGTCCGGATAGCTTGCCGCGATCTCGCGCAGGATGGGCTCGGCTTCCTGGGGATGTCCCTCGTCGTAGGCTGTGAGGGAGCGTTGCAATTTAGCGCGGTCGGCGGAAGTCATGGCTTGGGGCTGAGCAGAACCCGGCGGGGTCACTTGTGCGGCGGCGACGAGGCACCAAGGCAGCAGTACGGTAAGAAATAGCTTCATCACGAAGAAAACAGGATTGGAGAATCGCGCAGAGCCAATGGCCGGCAACTGGATGCTCGACGATGTCCTGGTTTCGTTTGGCATTGCTCAGGACGTTTTTCCCGCTTTTACTGTGGAGCGGACAGGCGGGGCGGCTGTCCCTCCGCGTTTTCGCTCAGAAGCTCAATTTCAAAGCAAACTGGAAGAAGCGCGCGTCGGGCGTCAGGTTCTGGAACGTGCGCGGCGAACTGATCTGCCCGCCGCGAGAGTCGTTGGTTGCGTCTCCCCCGGCTGCGGTCACGTTAGTTCCACCACTCGGATTGCCCCAACTCGGCGTATTGAACAAATTGAAGATGTCCGCACGAAACTGCAGCACGCGTTCATGACGAAGGTGGAAGTCCTTGAACAGGGACATATCAATCCGCTGGTAGCCTGGTCCATAAATCTGGTCGCGATGAGTGCCGAGATAGGGCAGGGCGGCGGCCGAACCAACCACTGGAGAAATGATAGTTGAGCCGGCCGGGGGATTGGCGAAGGCACAAGGGTTATACCAGTTGGCGAGAGTGTGAACTTTGGCCGGGCAGGTGACTCCTGGATTGCTGGGATCGGGGCTGCCGCCGCCCTTCAACGGATCGCTGACCAGGAATGGAAACGCAGAAGCGCCATTCGCCGTGGTGATGTCGGATGTGACCGTGAACGGCTCGCCGGTTTGCGCCCGGAACGTAAGGCTCGAAGACCATCCCCCGGCGATATAGTCGAACAGGCCGGACTGGTTGGCGAATTTTCGTCCTCGGCCAAAGGGCAATTCATAATTGCCGTTAAACGTGACGCGATGACGAACATCGAAAGGCGAATCGGCGTAGTCGTCGCGAATTGGCACCAGGTTGGTGTTGCGATAGCCGGGATCTCCGGTGCTGCCCAGCGGTGTGGGCGCATCATCGAGCGCATGCGAATAGGTATAGCTGGCCAGGAAACTCAGCCCGTTGGCAAAGCGGCGCTCGAGCTTCGCCTGCAGCGAGTTGTAGTTGCTGATTCCGCTGTAAGAGGTGTAGGCAGTCCCTCCAAAGTCGGGGAATGGCCGTGCCGGACTTATGTTCGCACCGACGGGAAGCAGTTCCAGCGCAGAATTGGGGTCAGGGAACACTTGCAGATGGCGCGATGCTGAGCCGACGTAGCCGATGGTGGCAGCCAAGTTGTTGGTGATCCCATACTCAAGTGAAAAGTTGTACTGCTGACTGTAAGGAGTCTTGACCTTGGGGTCGGATCCGCGCAGGGCAGGGGTCGAAATAGAGTTGAGCAGCCCGGCATTGATGGCGTTGGTGAATCCGGTCTCCAGCGCAAAGCCATTGCTCGGACAGTTGTTGGCCGCGCAGTTAGGCGCAGGGAAGTTGGAGTCGAACTCAAACGGGAAATTCTCTCCCAGGTTCGGGTAGTAGCCGGTGCTTTCGACGCCGCCGTAGAAAATTCCGAAACCGCCGCGCGCTACCAGACGTTCGCTTACCCTGTAGGCAAAGCCGAGGCGTGGCGCGAAGTTGTATTTGTCCTGCCCGATCAAGTAGGGGTTGCTGACGTATTTGAGGATGATGTTGTCCGCGGCCAGCAAAGCCGGGAAAACCGGCCCCAGCGGCGTGCTTTGGCTTTGGGTGGGGATCAAGTAAACCGCCGACCCGCTGCCCGGAAAGAGCGGCCCAGTCGGATAATACACGGCCTGGTGACCATACAGGTCGCGATACGACTGCGGATACTCATAACGCAGGCCGAGGTTCAAGGTCAGCCGCGGTTTGATCTTCCAGTCGTCCTGCGCGTATATGGAGCGGTCCCAACGCACGTCATCGGTATTGAACAGGTTGGATAGAGCCGCCGAATTCATCTGGTTGGCGAGAAAATCTGCGACGCCATAGCCGCTGTTAAGAGTATTCGGGTCTGCGTTGGCGGGGTCGCTGGTGTACAGGCCGTTAAACGTATAGGTGCCGCGCGCCTGCGTGGGCTGTTCGGTTGAAAAGCGGATGTGCTGGAAATTTATGCCGATCTTGATCGCATGATTTCCCCGGATCTTGCTTACGTTGTCCAGCACCTGGAAGACATTCTCGTATTCGTTGGAAACATAAAACTGCGGCGATCCAAAATGAGAGATGCCGCTGATGTTTACGTAAGGGAGTCCGCCGTTCAGGTTGCCAAAGGGAATGCCGCCCAGGTCGAGGCCCTGGGAAACATTGGTGTCAATATTCGACTGGAAAAGGCCGAAGTGGCCGTAGTTATAACCGCCGCGGAATTCATTGGTCAGTGTGTTGCTGAAAATGTGGGTCTCGCTGAAAGCGAAGTTCTGCCCGTTGTCAATGATGCGTCCATCGTCGCCGAAGTTTCCGCCATCCAGGATGGGTCCCAGCGGGCCGGGATGGTTCTGCGGTTCGTTCAGATAACTGAAGCGGCTGAAGGCCTGGTCTTTGGGGCTCATGATCCAATCCAGGCGGCCGTCGAACTGGAAGGTGTTGTCTACGGCGGAACGTTCCGCCACGTAGTTGTTGTTGACCACGCCGCCGCCGGTGTTGGGCAGGGGATACATGTTCAAGATCGCCTGCGCCACCGAATCAATTTCGCTGGCGCACATCACGTTGTTTGGGTTTCCGCAGGCGCTGCCCAAGGGCTGATTGGGATTTGCCGAATTCGGTTCGTATAATTGGATCGGCTTGGCAGCTCCGGTGAGGCTGGTGTCAAGCAGTTCGCTGAAGTCTCCGGTGCGCATCTTCGCCGTAGGGACGGTTTCGGTTTGCGTCTCCTGGAAAATGACCCGGTTCGCTTCCACGTCACCAAAGAAAAACAGCTTGTTCTTGAAAATGGGAAGGCCCAGGGTCGCACCAAACTGATTCTGGTGATAGTTGGGGACGGAAAGCGCGTCCCAGTCTCGGGCGTCGAAAGCGTTGTTGCGTGCGTACTCCCATAGGCTGCCGTGGACCTGATTAGTGCCCGACTTGAGGGTAGCGTTAACCACCGCGCCCGCAGAGTGGCCAAACTCAGCGCTGTAATCACCGGTTTGCACTTTGAACTCGGAGAGTGCGTCCGGCGGAGGACGGACTACAAAGCTCGCTCCGTTGAGAAAATCCACCACGTTGGTGTTGTTATCTACGCCGTCGAGGATGAAGTTGTTTTGCTCAGCGCGCTGGCCGTTGGCGTTGAAATCGCCTTTGCCCTGGCCGCGGGCGCCGTTGGCAGGCGCCACGCCGGAGGTCAATTGCGCGATGTAAACCCAGTTCCGGCCGTTCAGTGGCGTCTCGTTGATCACTCTGGCGGACATCACCTGCCCCACCGAAGCTTCTTCTGACTGCATCAGCGGAGGCGCGGCGGTTACTTCGACCGTTTCGGTTGCGGCTCCGGTCCTGAGCTGAATGTTGACCGCTAGCCGCTGCTGCACATCAAGGTGCAGGTTTTGTTGCGTGGTGGTGGCGAAGCCGGCGGCGGTGGCGGAGATCTGGTAGTTGCCGATCTTCACCGGCGAAAAAGTGTAGACGCCGCTGCTGTCGGTGTGGGCCTGCAGCACGAGCCCGGTATCTATATTGGTGAGCTTCACCGCGGCTTTGGCTACGACTGCGCCGCTGGGATCAAGCACTTGTCCGGTGATTGTCCCCTGGTCAGCCTGGCCAAACGAAGCCACCGACGCCAGGAGAATCAGCAACCCCATGGTGGTCGCGCGGCAGAAGGCTTCAGGCCATGACCCCGACGAGCGGATGGACGGCAATAATGAGCAGGCGCTTCGATTCATCAGCGATTTCCCCTCTCCAGCCACGGCAATCTGATTCGCAGCGAGCTGCTGCATAAGGTAGATGACGGCACAGCATCAGGCTCGGAGGCGGCGAGCGTTCGTGAGACTTGCAGAACCTGGCACTACAAAGGGATAACTTTACACTACTGGCGTTTCCTGAGGTAAAGGGTATTGACAGTATAGCGGCGAAACTAGAACACCGCTCGAAGCCTTGTCAAGCCCAAAAGCCGGGGCATTCCCTTGAGCATTGCGTTTTAGAACTTGTTACCGCAAAGATCGCAAAGGGCCGCAAGGGAGGTGCATAGAAAAATCCGCCGCCGGTTTAACATCCGGCGGCGGATTTCGATGTCTGGCGAATTTGCTGCGGTAGAAACAGGGCGAGGAGGAATCAGTGTTCCTGATTCGGTTTTTTCTCGGTCAGCTTCTGCTCTTCTTCCTGAAAAAATTCCATCAAGCGGTCAATCAGCCGCCGCCGGCCGCCGATCACATGCAAGCCGCTCTCATGCTGATGCTCTTCGAGCACGCGACTCAGACCACGCTCCAATTCCTTCATAACAAACTCCTACGGAATAGAGACTCTTCGACCCTACTCTTCTAGTTGAATTTGGCTCAAGTTCTACGCTAACAAACGCCCGAAGAAGAAGGGAAATCGGAAAATCAGATTGGTCTAATCAACAAATCAGTTTAGGCTGATTATCGCCGTCCCGCTATTTGGAGGCCGCCGCCAGCTGCCGCACGGTGCTGATAAATGCCCCGGTTGCCCGTGTAAGGGTGCGGTCGCGGCGATAGGCAACTCCAAGTTCGCGCCACAACTCTTCGCCTTGCAGCGCGATCAGCTTGACGCGCCCGGCCAGAACCTGGTCGCGGGCAAAGCTGGCGCTGATCAGCGAAACTCCCAGGCCGGCGGCGACGAAGCTCTTGATCATGCCGATGCTGGGCAACTCCATTCGCACTTGCAGATGAGCGGCGTAGGGCCGGAACAGCTTATCCATGAGGCGGCGGCTGAAGCCGGTCTTGGGCAGCAGCAACGGCTGTTTGACGATCTCGCTCACCGGCACCACGTCGTGCTTCGCCAGCGGGTTCTGCGGATTTACCATAAGCATCAACTGATCGCGGAAGATGGCATGACTCTTTAGACTGCTGGACTTCACCGGCAGGGTAACGATGCCGACATCAATGGAGCCGTTCTCGAGTTTCTCAACAATCTTGTAGCTGAAATTGCGGTAGATGCTGATCTGCACTCCGGGATATAAGCTGCAGAATTTGGCGAAGACGTCGGGCAGCACGTAAAGACAGGTCGCTTCGTTAGCGCCGAGAGAAAGCGTTCCGCGCGGGATCACGCCCTGGTCCGCCACTGCGAGAAGGGATTCATCGCGCATCTGCAACAGGCGTTCGGCGTAGGCGAACAGGACTCGGCCGGCGGGAGTGAGGGTGACATCTTTTCCGGAGCGGTCGAGCAGCCGGTCGCCGTACTCCTGCTCGAGCTGGCGGATTTGCGCGCTCACAGCGGACTGCGACCGAAAAACTTTCTGCCCAGCACGCGAGAAACTGCCGAGCTTGGCGACCTCCAGAAATGTCGTGAGTTGGTCGAAGTCCATGCGCAGTGCGGTGATTATAAACGACGCCCGCATACGAAAGGGCTATTTGTGGAAGCAAGGGGAAGCGGTCGCCGCTCGGCATCGGCGTTCGTTGCAGAGAAGGCAATGTCGCCCTTGACTGAATGCTGAGTGCTGAATGCTGAGTGCTGAATGCTGAGTGCTTCAGGTGCTAGTCCTCGCATGCGGCGGGAGCTATAAGACTTAGCGATTCGCCTGCTGTGCTTTCCAAATGCAGCCCACATTCGGTCTTTGGGAAGCCTGACCAGCGGCCGGCACGTGCATCCTCGCCGGGGAGGACGGAGCGGGTGCAGTGGGTACAGCCGATGCTGGGATAGTTCTGGTCGTGCAGCGGATTGTAGGGAACGTCGTGCTGGAAGATGTAATTCCATACCTGCCTGGTGGTCCAGTCCACGATGGGATTGATCTTCACCAGTTGGAATTTTTCATCCCATTCGATCTTGCGAGCTTTGGCCCGCGCGGGGGATTGTTCGCGGCGGATGGCCGTGCCCCAGGCCTGGAGCTGCGATAGCTTCTTCCGCAGCGGCTCGACCTTGCGGAGATCGCAGCAGCGGTCGGGATTGCGTCCCCATAGCGCTGGGCCGTGCGCTTCCGCTTGCGCTTCCGGGCTAAGTGCCGAATACACTCTTTCCACCTTGATCCGGTAGCGGCGTTCGGTGCGGGCGATCAGTTCGTACGTCTCTGAAAAAAGAAATTCGGTGTCCAGCGTGAACACGCGCAGATTTCGCGTCAGCCCTGACGCGATGTCAATCAGCGCCATGCCTTCGACGCCGAAACCAGAGGCGATGGCCAGTTGGTCTCCAAAGGCTGCGAAGGCCCAGCGTAAAACCTTTTCGGCCTCCCATGTTTCGGACTGCACTATCACGCGCTCCAAATCTTGCTTCACTCGGTTTGCTCCGGGTTGGACGGATATGAATCGGACGAATACTGGCCTGCTGCGAAACGGACAGCGGAACGCTGACTGCGGTGCGCGAGAAACCCGCCTTCGGCAAACAGCGATTGGAATTCCTGATCGGCCTCTGCGCCAAGCCAGGCAGCAGGATTCAGCGAGGCATGGTCGGCAGAGCGCGTGACTTCTCCGACCAGAAGCAGCGAAGGTGCGGGCAGTTGTGGCGCCGAAACGAGCTCAGCCGCCGTAGTCTTATAAACCTGTTCTTCGCGTGATGCCGCCCGCGAGACAATGGCGCAGGGCGTTTGGCCGCTTATGCCCGCCCGGCGCAGTCTTTCGGCGGTTTGGTGATAATCACGGCCGGGCATGTAGATGACCAGGGTGACGTTGCTTGGCAACTGCGCGGGCCACCGATCGTCGCTCGCGGACCGGGAATGGTGACTGGTGAGGAAAATGACAGCCGAGGAGACTTCGCGGTGAGTCAAGGGGATTTTGGCGGCCGCAGCAGCGCCTAATGCGGCCGTTATCCCGGGGACGATTTCGAAATCAATCTGTTCCTGCTGGAGCGCTTCGATCTCTTCTCCGCTGCGGCCGAAAATCAGTGGGTCGCCGCCCTTTAAGCGCACTACTTGCAGATCGAGCTTTGCATAACTGATGAGCAGCCGATTGATCTCCGCCTGCGGCGTGCTCTTCTGCCCGCAGCGCTTGCCTACGCTCTGTACCTGCGTAGTACGCGGAATTAGAGACAGGACTTCCGGGCTGATGAGCGCGTCGTGAAGAACAACGTCGGCGGATTTCAGAACTCTGAGCGCCTTCAACGTAAGCAACTCGGGATCGCCCGGCCCGGCGCCGACGAGATAGACCTTACCTGGCACGGGGCATCTCCCGGGCCGGTTCGGCCCCTGAGCTTTCCTTCCGAACCGGACTCGGCCCATGGGCCGCTAGTTTGTGCAGCAAGCGGCGCCGCTCCTCCGGGTCCATGTCGCGAGCAAAAAGCTGCCGCCGCACCCGGCCTAGTTCTTCGATCCACTTCGCGTACTCGGGAGCGAATTGCGCTTCTAGCTCCTGCCGCAGCCGCTGCGCCAGCGCTGGGCTGTGACCGGCGGTCGAAATCGCAATTTGCAAGTCGCCGCGCCGAACCACGGCGGGACAGTAGAAGCTGCAATTGTCTGGATCATCCACCGCGTTGCACAGCAGGTTGCGCTTCTGTGCCTCTTGAAAGACGAACGCGTTCAAATCAGGCTGCGAAGTCGCGGCAATCACCAAAACCATCCCCTCGAGATCGGAAGCGGCAAAGGGCTTTGCGTTCCAGCGGATTTCCCCCGCTTGCGCCCACCACTGCACCTCGGTGTTGGCCTGGGGGGCAACTACGCGCACCTCCGCGCCACTTTCCAGCAAACTGCGAATCTTCCCAGCGGCAATGGTGCCCGCTCCAACCACAAGGCAGGCACGCCTCTCCAGCTTCAGGAACATGGGAAAGAGGCTTGCGCCGCGCTTCTTCGTTTTTTCGCTTTTGCGATGGTCTGGGTTCGTCATAAGGCGGTTCTGAAACTCCAGAAATAAAAAAGCCATCGCCAGTGTTCACTCTGGCGATGGCTGATCCGTGCCGTATCTAGAGGATTCTTAGGTCAGCAGCCTCCCCGCGCCAGAAGACAATGGCGTACAACAACAACACGCGCATTGCATTGGGCAAGAAGCCTGCATGGTTAAATTTGATCGTAGGGAAGGGTCTCGTGGGGTGTCAAGGCAACGGGCGGAATCGTGAATGAATAATTCCGATAGACAGCATCACTAATTCGCTAGCCGAGAGACATCCTTCGCGTCTTTTGTGAACTTTGCAGCAATAGTGTTTAACCGCAAAGTTCGCAAAGGACGCCGAGAAATCGGAATCGCTCAGGGCGATTGCCGATTAACGGCGACAACGCTGGAACTCATCAGTCGGTTCCGATAGCGCATAAAGCTATTCTGCCACTATAATTTGGAGGCATCTGAGAACCAACGCACCGCAGCTTTACTTACTTATCCAATAGGAGCCTCTTTCAACATGTCAGCGCCCAGCCGCCGTCCTGAGATTCGCCGCCGCCGTACCCGCAACGAAAAAGTTACCCACCTGCGCAAGCGCCTCGCAGCAGCCACCGCCGATGCCGACCGCGCCCGCATCACCGCCAAGTTGCACCGCCTGGAATTGGCTTCGCCTGGACTGCCGTTGGTCAAGCAGTAGGCGGCGTCCCGCCAGACACTTTTCAAATTTCCGGTTCTCGGGCCTACGGCGAACTGGTCAGGCTCTGCACCGCCGGCTTCTCCGGGCCGGGTGGTGTTGACTTCGCCCGCTCGCCCGCAACTTCTTTGTATGCGGCCAGAATCTGCCGCGCCGAGATGTCCCAGGAAAACTTCTTGGCCTGCTCGTAACAGCGCCGCTTCAGCTTCTCGCGCAGGCCCTGATCAATCAGCACGCGGTGCAGTGCCCGCATGATTTCAAAAACATTCTCCGGATTCACCAGCACTGCGGCACTGCCCACGACCTCGGGCAGGGATGACGTATTCGACGCCAGCACCGGTGTGCCGTGCGCCATGGCCTCCAGCGGCGGCAGGCCGAAGCCTTCATAGAGCGACGGAAACACGAACAGCTTGGCGGCATCGTAGAAAATGCGCAAAACCTCAATGGGAACGAATCCGAGAAAGCGGACGTCGTTCTGGACTCCGCCGCGAATCACCGTGCGGCGGAGATCAGGGTGCTTGGAAAGTTCGTCGCCGATGATGACCAGCTTCAGGTCAGGATAGCGGCCCTCTTTTTCCAGCTCCGCCTTCAAAGCCGAAAATGCCTCGATGATGCGCACCACATTCTTGTGCGGGCTGATGCGGCCGGCATAGAGCAGGAAGGGATAGTTGATCTGGTAACGTTCGGCCAGGAACTGGCGGTCAGCCTCGCTAGCGTGGCCGTGCAGAAATCGCTCGTCAATGGCGTTGTAGATTACCTCAATCCGGCTGGACGGAATGTCGAACAGCTTCTCAATCTCGCTCTTGGTGAACTTGGAAACGGCGAAAATTCGCGCCGCCCCTTTCAGCACGTGGCGGGTCAGCTGAAAATGCAGCGAGCGCCGCACCCCGGAAAGCCCGCGTGCCCCCGACATATGTTCCAGCACGTCGTGCACGGTGACGATATAGGGACAGGAAAAATGCCGCGGCACCCAGAACAGGTGCGGGATGTGGACCAGATTGCAACGCAGGCGCCCAACGATGGCGCGGTATGCGAGGTAGCCCTTGAGCGTCGTATCCGGCTCCATTAGGGGGACAGCGCTGAAATTGGGCGGCAACGGGCCCATCTCGGTCACCCGCTGCGGCGACCCGATCAGGAAGTAGTCGCTTTCCAGGTCGAGGCGGCTGAGAGCGCGGACCACGTTGCGCGTGTAGGTGCCGACGCCAAAGTCGGTCATCCGCCGTATATCAATCGCCACGCGCACGGGATGATTTAAGCACAGGCGGAAGAAAGAGGGCAGGATTTTCGATCTTCAGAAGGTAGACGCGTGCGTCCTCGCCCGAGCGTCTCCCTCCTGAATGGCCGCGGACATCATGGCACTACCGCGCGGGCGAGGACGCCCCCGCGCCTACCTGGGGCTCCGCTCTACTCAGGCTCTTGCTTCCACCTGCGCCCTCGCCCGGCGATCCGCATAGAGCGGGAACGCCTCCGCCAGGTCCAGCACCTGCTTGCGGATTTTGGCTAGAACCGCGGCATCGGTGCGATGGTGAAGTGCCTCGGAGATCCAGCGGCCGATCTGCCGCATTTCGTCTTCCTTCATGCCCCGCGTGGTCACGGCCGGCGACCCGATGCGAATGCCGCTCGGCTTCAGCGGCGGGTTGGTGTCGAACGGGATAGCATTTTTGTTCACCGTAATTCCCGCCACACCTAGCGCCTTCTCCGCTTCGCTGCCGAGCATGCCTTTCGAAAAGACGTCCACCAGCATGAGGTGGGTGTCGGTCCCGCCCGAAATGATGCGGAAGCCCTCCGCCGCCAGCGTCTCGGCCAGCACCTTGGCGTTGCTTACCACCTGCCGGGCATAGTCTCGGAAGGCAGGCTGCATCGCTTCCTGGAAACAGATGGCTTTGGCAGCGATGATGTGCACCAGCGGTCCACCCTGCATGCCGGGGAACACGGTTTTATCAATCGCCTGGGCAAACTCCGCTTTGGAGAGAATCATGCCCGCGCGGGGCCCGCGCAGCGTTTTGTGGGTAGTTGAAGTAACGATGTGGCAATGCGGCACCGGCGAGGGATGCGCGCCCCCGGCCACCAATCCGGCGAAGTGGGCCATGTCCACCAGATAGTACGCTCCGACTTTATCGGCGATTTGCCGCATGCGGGCAAAATCAATGATCCGCGGATAGGCGCTGCCACCGCCGATGATGAGCTTCGGCCGCTCTTTCTCGGCCAGTTGCTCCAGATCGTCATAGTCAATCGTTTCGGTTTCTTTGGTGACGCCGTAGGGAACGATGCGATACGTCTTGCCGGAAAAATTCAGATGATGGCCGTGAGTAAGATGGCCGCCATGGGCAAGATTCAGGCCGAGAATCGTATCGCCGGGTTGTAGGATCGCCGCGTACGCCGCCATGTTGGCCTGCGATCCGGCATGGGGTTGCACGTTGGCATGTTCTGCGCCAAACAGTTGTTTAGCGCGGTCACGGGCGAGGTTCTCCACTACGTCGGTAAATTCGCAGCCGCCGTAATAACGCTTGCCGGGATAACCCTCTGCATACTTGTTGGTTAACACCGAACCGGCAGCTTCCAGCACAGCCTCGCTGACAAAATTCTCCGAGGCGATCAGCTCCAGGCCTTCATGCTGGCGGCGAGTTTCGTTGTCTATGGCGGCAGCGATCTCGGGATCAACCTCATAAAGTGGGCGCGACATGGCGTTGGTTTTCATGGATTCTGATCCTCGATGGTCTTCTTTGCGATCTATCTTTGCGTCCTTGGCGGTTTAGGCTTTTAACGGCAAAGGTTGCAGAGTACGCAAAGAAAAACCTGGTGACTGAAATGATTTCATCGAAGCCGAAGGGTCTTAGCACTTGGCATTTGGCACTTAGCATTTAGCCTCGTGAGATTTCCGGACACGTGACGGCTAAATGCTAAGTGCCAAATGCTAAATGCCAAATGCTAAATGCCAAATGCTAACCGACCTCGAACGCACTCCGCAGGAACGACGCCAGCCGCCAGCCATCCATATATTTGTAGGGGGCTTCGCCGGTGGTGTAGTGGCCGCAAGGCAGGACCGAAACCTTATGGTCGATTCCATAATGCGCAAACTCCGCTACAACCTCACGCGAGAACTCCGGCAGAAATGTGAGGTCGTACTTGGCATAAATAACAAGCGACCTCTTGGGCCAGCGCGCATACTGAGGAAAATATGACATGGGGCTGATCGCGCTCCATAACGCACGCAACCGCTCGACATCAATATGAGGCTCAAGCCCCTCGCGAATATGGCGTGTGGACTGCCCGTGCCACACCACATCCGCAAAATAAGTTGAGGCGTGATTGAACGCCGCCACGCGAATACGCGGATCATGTGCCGCGGCCAAAAACGCGTAGCACGATCCCAGGCTGGTGCCCACAATTCCCAGCCGCGTGTAACCCTGCTCCTGGAGCCAGTCAAGGCAGCAGCGAACGTCCACCACGCCCTGCCGGGCCGCGTCGAGCGTGCGCCCGATGTTGGCGGAAACCGCATAGTCGGCGCGGCGAATCTCCGCCGGCATCCGAATGTCGTGATACGGCATGCTCAGCCGCAGTACTGCAATGCCGAGCAAGTTCAGGACGCGGCAAAGACTGCTGTAGGCGATGGCGTCGGAATTCCAGTGTGGCAGCAACACCAGGGCACGCCGGCCGCGCGCCGGGAACCAGCGTGCATTCACCAGGTTGTTTTCCTGATAGGGCGTCCGCACTGGAGATGTAAAGCGGAGGAAGTCAGAGTGGGAACCTCGAACTTTTGCCTCCAGTGCAGGATCGGGGTCTTCCCGCGTACTGAAGACCTGGACTTCGCGACGCTCCAGGCGGAAATCGTCCGGCCTCTTGTAACCGAAGAACTGATCGCTGCCGGAAACGATCCGCCGGTTGTAGTCGCGTAGAAATTTCTCGGGCTCCGCCGTGACATGGCCGGGGGCGAAGCCATTGCGGCAGGGCCACTCCCGCGCCCATTCGGTTCCCCATTCCAGCGGACGCACCACGCGGTTGTTGTCCACTGAAGTGAGGCGGTGCTCCCAGTCGTACATCCACTGTGCGTAGCGTGAGGGCATGTCTGATTTCAAATATAGCAAGGCGGGCGGCGGCCGGTCAGGCAGTCAGCAGCGAAATGCGGCAGCCAGCATTCGAGGCGGATTTTCAGGGGGCGAATGCAGCGCCGGCGTCCCGCAGGAAGGCGAGGGATGGCACGAACTGTCGTGACGAACAGATGACGCTGGCGGGACGCCGGAGTCACTGGTATCTCCGCGGCACTCGTTTGGAGATGCCGCACAGAATCTCGTAGAGTACCGTATCGGACAATGCCGCGTGCTCGCGGGCGTCCACGCTGAGCCCATCCACCGCGCCCAGCAGAACGACCTCGTCGCCCACCGCAACGCCGTCCAGGCCGGTGACATCCACCAGAGTCAGGTCCATGGAGATGCGGCCCACGATCGGCGCGTAGTGCTCGCGCACGATCACTCGCCCGCGGTTCGAAAGCTTGCGATTCAAGCCATCCGCGTAACCCACCGGCAATACCGCGATGCGCGTCGGGGCCTTCGTCACGTAAGTGCCGCCGTAGCCAAGTTCTTCGTGGGCGCGCGCCTCGCGCAGCGAGAGAATCCGCGTCTTCCACGTCAGTACCGGCTTTACATTCAACCGCAAGCCACTGCCGCTAACTTCCCGGCCGGCGCGTTCAAACGGCGAGTAGTAGCCGTAGAGCGCAACTCCTGGCCGCACCATGTTCTTCCAGGTCTCACGGCGCGAGATTACCGCACTGGTGTTCGCCACATGGAGCAGAGTGGGCTGGAGGCCAGCACCGCGCACGATTTGCTGCGCTTCGGTAAAATTTTTCAGCTGGCGGGTGACTGAAGGCGCATCCAAAACTTCCGACGAGGCCAGATGGGTGCACAGGCCTTCGAGAACTAAGTGCGGCGATGCTTGCAGCGCGACGCAAATGTCGGGGAGACGGTCGAGCCCCACCCCCAGCCGTCCCATGCCACTGTCCACTTTCAGGTGGACCGCATGCGGCGGGGTGCCAATCTGGGCCGCCGCCCGCTCCAGCAGCTCAATCTGCGACGCCTCCCAGATCGTCGGCGTCAAACCGAGACGAATGATTTCTTCTTCTTCGCCGCGCCAGAATCCGGTCATCAGCAGGATTTGCGATTGGATTCCTGCCTCGCGCAGGGGAATGGCTTCATCCAGCGAAGTCACCCCCAGCCAGCGCGCGCCTTCGTTTTCCAGCGCCACAGCGCACTCTACCGCGCCATGCCCGTAAGCGTCCGCCTTGACCACGGCACATACCGTAACGCCGGGCCCCAGATGCCGCTGAACCGCGCCGAAATTATGGCGCAAATTCGCAAGCGAAATTTCTGCCCACGTGGGACGCGTCGCTGCACGAGTCAAGATTTCAACAGTAGCCATTTTTAGCGATTATAGCTCTTAGCCTTTGGCTCTTAGCTTTTAGCTGAACCTTCATGAAGGAGACTCATCTTCCCGCCAGCGCGAAGTTCACCGTGACTTGCGTCTCAACCTCGACTGGTTCTCCGTTCAAAACATACGGCCGGTACCGCCATTGCTGCACGGCTTTCACCGCGGCCGGCGCCAGCACCGGATGGCCACTCACCACCTGCAGTTTTTCAATGCTCCCATCGCGCCCGATCACCGCCTGCAGCACGACCATGCCCTGAATTCCGGCAGCACGCGCGATTGGGGGATACTCGGGCTGCACTCGATGGATCAGGCTGCCTTCCGACATGTGAGACAAGCGCAATGTATGAACCACCGGCGCTGGTGGCGGAAGAGCCGCGCTAGAAAATCTGCTGACCAGCTGACCGACCTGCGAGCTGTTGGCCAATCGCTCACCTGTTCCCCAAGGCACGCCATTGACATCAACCTGCGGAGGGGCAACGGTTTCCTCCACATGTTGAATGGTGCGGGGAATTGCTTGGGGAGCGATTAACGTGGTTCCGACCATGTTGCTCAGTGGCACAGTGGTGCGCACGATGCGGGCGGCCGGCGGCGGCTCTAGCCGTGCTGCAGGCATCTGTACCGCGACTTCCGGCTTCTGAAGTTGCGGAATTGCCCCTATGTAGATCAATGGCAGAATCAGGAGCAAAGCGAGGCCCGCTGTCTGCACTACGAACGAAGCCAGGGTGATCCAGCCCCGGCGCGAACGATTGTCCCAGGGAGAGTCGTAGAAAGAATCGGCAAACATTTCTTGTCCTCCTGAGGGTCCGGGCTTATGTCTAATGGACACCGGCGGTGCACTCGCCAGTTCCGCGGGATTCAGGAAGACGCAAAAATAAAAAGGCCGCGTTTAGCGCAGCCTCAGGAAACTTTGTTCGAGGTTGTGGTGTCTTCGCCCTACTTCGGTGACTGGCTCGGAGTGGTCGCTGGCTTGGTAGCGCCCGCCGGCTTGGCGGAGGCCGGTCGCGCTGGCGCTGCAATGCCCGATTGCGCATTGTAGCCATCCACGATGGAGCGGGTGATGTCTACAGTCGGCCCTGCCCAGATCACCGGGCCGTTGGGCCACGGGTTAGAGGTGTCGAGGATCACGCCAAAACCATTGTCGGCGGCGTACTTCACCAGCATCGGGCCCATCTTCTGGAGAATGCGCTGCGCGATCTCGTTCTGCTGGCTCTGCGCATCATCGCGCGCATCCTGTACGTCGCGGTCAAGCCGCTTCTGCTTTTCCTCGATCTGCTTTACCAGAGAGCCGCGAGCGGTGTCGCTCAATTTGTCGCCCTGGGTGTTGAGCTGTTTTTTCAAGCCGTCGAGCTCATCGTTCATGCCTTTGAGTTCGGTCTGTTTGGGCTCCAGCTTCTTGCTAAGCGCCTCAAAGTCACGCTGGCCTTCGTTGGTGGCGAAGATGGCCTGCTCAAGGTTGATAGTGCCGATCTTGCCCGCGCCTGTAGGCGCGGCGGTTGTGGAAGGTGCCGAAGGCAACGCGGGGGCTGGATCGCTTTGGGCCAACGCGGCGGCGGAAACCAGCAGCGCTGCAGCCAGTGAAATTCGCACAAAGATGCTCGTCATGGGGGTCAGTTGGACTCCTTGGAATTGTTCCGGAAACTTAGGACGACATTCACGGATAATGCTGGCTATTCCCAAGCGGAACGAGAAACTACCCGGGGAATTTCGCGCCAGACTGCCCAGCGCCCGCTCTCTCTCAAAGGCGGTATGAACCCTTAACGTCCTCTCCAGGGCGCGGATGCACGAATTATAGGAACATGGCTGCCTCCGCGTCAAACCCGCTTCTGGCTGCTGGCTCCTAGCTGCTCGTTCCCATAGGGTATCAGCACTTTGCCAGAATCCAAAAGCTGGGAGTAGAAACCAGAAGCGAGAAGCTGGCCGCAAGTTCAGAACGTAGTTGCGACCGTAAACCGGAAAGTCTTCCGCGGCTCCCGCAACTGGAAGTTGGGCGAATAGGTGCTGGTGGCCAGGGCGAAGGTGTAGTCCCCGGCTGCGCCGGCTGGGAACATGTCGCGGGTGACATGAATCGGCGGTGAGCTCAGAGTATTCAGCCGCAACGGGTTGTAGGCCCAGTAAATACGGAACGGCGCATTGATTACCGGCAGCATCATCTGCAACTCCAACCCGGTGGACATTCTGGCTGTCCAGTTGGTGTTGTTGGCAAGGCTGAGGAAGGACGAGAAGTTCTCGGTCTGGGTGCCGGCACAGTTGTACGCGATGTCAAGCGTTGGACAGCCGAACCTGGAGGTTTGCAGAACGCTGAGTTCCTGCGGAGTGATGCGCAGCTGGGAACCGCGCAGGACCGGGTCAAAGCCAAGGTCCACAAAGGGAGCCAGCGCCACCGGCCCGGCTATGGTGATCCTGTACTCGGCGTTGCCGGACAGACTAGTATCGCCTCCCGGGAACACGGTCTGCTCCACTGGAATCGGGATGGTGTAAGCCCCCTGCTGCGGATTGTTGGGATTCTTTGGGACCGTAGGGCCGTCAGGATTAGTTAAGGTGACGGCACCGAGACTCGGCAGGTAAGCCACCGGAGAAATGGAGCGGATGTCGAAGCCGCGCAGATCGTTGTCTCCGCCCATGTAGAAGCGTTCGAAGGGTGGCGCCACCAGTCCGCCGTAGCCGCTGAGGAACGATCCTTGGAAATTCAGCCCGATAGTGTTGCGGTGGTTCTGCATCGGAATGAAGTGCTTGAACTGCACAATGGGCCGCACGGACCTTACAGTTCCACCCAGACCTGCCAGTTCCGCGCCGATCGTGTACTGCGAGCCGCTCTTGGCGTAGAGATTGGCGTCCAGATGGTTGTAGGACAAATTGAAAAATACTTTGCTGGTGGTGATTCCGTTGAGCGAGTTCGGCCCAGAGAGCCCCTGGAACTGCAGGTAGCCGAACAGATTTTGCGACGCCGAGCTGAGAGCGACCAGGGATGAAATATCGAAAGAGTAAGTGACGCCGATGCGCTTGAAGCCGCGGTGCAGGGGGTGGCTCAGTGAGACGTTGAAGCCTTTGCTCGATTGCGTGTAGTTCTGCAGGTTTTCCAGTTCGGCCTGGAAGTAGGGCTCGGTGAATCCAAAGGTCAGGGCACGTTCGATATTGCCGATTTGCGCCTGCACAGTGAGAGTTTCGCCCAAGCCGAGGAAGTTGTTGGTGCTGTAATTCAGGCCGATGAAAGTTCCTTCCAGGCCGCTAACGCCACCGGTCAGCCCGATGCTGTTCTTTCCCTTCTCTTTCAGCTTGAGGGTCAGATCCACCGTGCCTTCCTGTTCGTCGAGGTGACGTTCGGTGACGTCGGGATCGTCGGGCTTGATCTGCTCGAAATAGCCCAACTGATTCAGGCGCAGAATGCTCAACTCCCAGAGCCGCTGGTTATATACCTGGCCCTCTTCCAGCACGATTTCGCGCCGGATCACTTTGTCGCGCGTGGTGGTATTGCCCTGGAATTCGATGCGGCGGACGAAAAACTGCTTGCCTTCGTCCACGTCAATGATGAGAGACACCGTTTTCTTGTCTTCGTCGGTGGTGGTATCGGGGACCGGGCTGAAGTTGATGTATCCCTGGCTGCCGTAGGCCTTGCGCAGGTTCTCCAGGCCCTTGGCGATCTTTTCGCGGCTGAAAATGTCGCCGTCTTTAATGGGGAACTGTGCCCGCAACGCAGCCACATTCCTGATCGCCTTGTTGTTCTTGAAAGTGATGCTGCCTAGCCGGTATTGATCGCCTTCCTCAACCGGCATAGTGATGTCTACCGCTTTGCCCGGCTTGTGCCCGATGAAGGGGATGTGGAAACCCGAGGTCCCGGTATCGCGCATCTGCGTCTTGGGATCATTCACAATGACCTTGAAGTAGCCGAGGTTCTGATATTCGTCCCGCACCCGCTCGGTGTCTTCCTCGAGCTTGGCTGCGTCATAGGTCTTGGCGAAGAGATTCTCCAAGAAGATGGAATGCGGGACGCCGATGGGGCGCAGATTTTTCATGGCCGCCCGCAATATGCGGGTCTTGACGTGCTTGTTCCCTTCGAAGCGGATCCTACCCACCTTGACTTTAGGTCCCTCTTTCACGACAAAGGTCAGCCCCACGGCTGCCGGTGGAATCTGCCTGACCTCAGTGCGGATAGTCGCAAACTGCCGGCCATGCTCGGCCAGCAACTGTTTAATGACCACTTCCGCCTTTTTTACTCGTGTGGGATCGTACTGGCTCTCGGGAGAAAGGCTGACCTTCGCCTCCTTAAAGCGGTCCAGCACGTCGCTGGTGGAGATCGAGCTTAAACCCACGTAATTGATTTCGCGGATGGTGGGCTTTTCCTTCACAAAAATGTGAATCACCCAGCCTTTAGGCGTCTGCTCGCGCTCAAAGCGGATGTCTTCGAAGTAGCCCGTATTCCACAAGGAGTTGAAGTCGCGCTCCAGAGCCGCCTGATCGTAAACGTCCCCCGGCCGGGTGAAGATGCGGGCCTTGATCGTGTCCTGCGGAATGCGGCGATTGCCGCGAACGTCAATGCCGGCGATTACGTCCTGCTGCGCGTGACTCAGGGCGGCAAACAGGAGCAGGCAGAACATCGGCCCCAGCCAGGACTTCATGCGAATAGTCCAAAAGTTTGGGAATAAAGGAGATAGGTCTTCCCGGGTGGGACGCGCACGGAGCCTCTCGCCCCGCCTGTCAATGCCGACTGCAGGGCTATCCTGATGAGAACGCAGAATCGCACTACCTCAGGTTCTGGAAATTGCAAAACCGTAATTATACGGTAGAGCTGCGGGAACCGTCCAAGACGGCGTTTCCCACTTCGCCCCTCAGGAAGCCGTTTGAGAAAGCTCTACCTCAACCAAGACGGAATAAAACGTGGCGGAGTTGCCTAGATCGGTAAGTTTTTCCGAAGTAAGGACGTTAATGTTTCTTTTCTGGGGATGGAACTTGGCCCAATTCAGCCGGGCGGAGACCACCCCCGCCTGCACGGCGCCGTCCACTCGGGCCTTGAGGGTAATTTCACCCCTGCGGTTGAACACCCGGACAAATGCGCCATCGGTGATGCCACGCACCTCGGCATCGGCGGCACTCATTTCAAGCAGACCGGTTTCCTCCATCTCTTGGGTGACCGGAACATTGCAGAAAGTCGTATTGAGAAAATTATCCGCTTTGCGAGCCAGCAACTCCAGGGGAAACGCCTTCGCCTGTTCACCATGACGCGATTCTTGGGGCGGGGTGAACTGCAAAACCGGATCCAGCCCCTGCGACTTCAGAGCCGCCGAATAAAACTCTGCCTTGCCGCTTAGCGTTGCGAAGTTGCCATGAGCAAACGGCAGAAAGGCTGAGAACTGAGAACTGACATCTGAGAACTGGTTTTCACCCAGAATTGCCGGCTCGCAAGAAGGGGATGTTCCGATATCAGAAGGCGCGTTGCTGGACTGAATACCGGGTGCCGAATGCTGGGTGCCAAAGTTCAACCGCACATGCCCTTCCCGTTCCAGCCGCCCGCGATCAATGCCTTCCAGCCAGGGATTGTCGGAGCTGAGTGCGGCGTCCATCATTTGCTCCACTGAATCGGAGAAGCATTCTTCTTCGAATCCCATGCGCTGCGCCAGCGCGCGGAAGGTTTCCACATTGGAGCGGCACTCACCCGGTGGCTCAATCGCCTGATTCGACATTTGCAGGTAGTAGTGGCCGTAGGCGTAAACCAGATCCCTGTTCTCGAAGAACGTGGTTGCGGGAAGCACAAGGTCGGCGTAGTCGGTACTGTCGGTGAAGAACTGCTCGTGGACCACGGTGAACAGGTCGGGACGCTGCAGCCCGCGGATGACCTCGTTGTGGTTGGGGCAGACGGCTGCGGGATTCGAACTGTAAACGAACAAGGCCTTGATCGGGGGATTCTGCAGCGTGTTCAGCGCTCGCCCCAGCTCCACCATATTCACTGTACGCGCGGGACGCCCTAGGGATTTCTGCATTAAATCGGTGCGCGCAAGTGCAGGCTTGTTAAGTTTTGGGGCGTCGCTGGTCGAAAGCTGGAGACCTCCGCCGACTTCTTTCCATGAGCCAATGATGCACGGCAGCATGGTGATGGCGCGAGTGGCCATCCCGCCATTTTCCGAGCGCTGCACGCCGTAGTTCAGGCGGATGACTGCTGGGTGCGTAGTGGCGTACTCGCACGCCAGTTTGGTGACGTCTTCTGCGGAAATGCCCGTCCAGGAAGCCACGCGTTCCGGCGGGTAATGCTGCACTTTTTCCCGCAGCTGTTCGAAACCGAGCGTGTGGCGGGCGACGTAGTCGGCATCGTACAGGCCTTCGTTGATGATGACGTGCATCATGCCGAGGGCAAGCGCGGCGTCGGTCCCCGGATTGATGGGCAGAAACCAGTCGGCACACGCCGCGGTTCGCGTGCGGTAAGGATCAATTACCACTAGCTTCGCGCCCTTGCGCCGCGCCTCTTCAATGAACGGCCACAAATGCACGTTGTTGGCGTGAATGTTTGCCGCCCAACAGAGGATGTAACGGGAATAGCGAAACTGTTCAGGCTCAGTGCCGAGCTTTGCGCCGATTACAGACTTCAGACCGGCCTCGCCGGCCTCAGAACAGATATTTCGTGCCAGCTGTGACGCGCCCAGGCGGTGAAAGAAACGCCTGTCCATGCATGCGCCGTTGAGAACGCCGAGCGTTCCACCGTAGGAGTAGGGAAGAATCGCCTCGCTGCCGAATTCTGCGGTGATCTGCTGGAAGCGCGACGTGATTTCGTCCAGCGCCTCATCCCAGGAAATGCGCTGGAAAGCCTGAGTGGGGGCGCGGGCACTCTTGCCCGCGGGGCCTTTCGGCCCGACTCGCCGCATCGGGTAAAGCACCCGATCAGGCGAATAAACCCGGTCAAGATACTTCGCTACTTTCGCGCACAAGAATCCCCGGGTCACCGGATGCGCCGGATCTCCCTGGACCTTAGTTGCCCGCCCGTTTTCCACCGTAACCAGAACCCCGCATGCGTCGGGGCAATCGTGCGGGCAGGCGGCGTGGACAACCTTCTTCATAGTCAAGGATTATAAGGGCAACTTCACAGCCGCGGATTTACGCGAATTGTACGGATTGCAAGTTTTTGCGCCGGAGGAAACAGCCGTGAGAGAAGCCAAGCTGCAGCTTGTGCCTCTCTGTTTCTGCCTGCCTTAGCTTTACTAAGTTTTTTTGACCCCGGGCATCCGCGTGAACCCCTCGAGGACGAAGTTCGTTGACCGAGGAACTTATTTTCCCTTAAACACCGCCGCCCGTTTCTCCAGAAACGCGCTGGTGCCCTCCTTTTTATCCTCGGTCGCGCAGCAAACTCCAAACAGCGTGGCCTCGAGGTACAAGCCCTCTGCCAGGGTCATCTCTGCGCCGTGGTTCACCGCCTCCATCGCGTACTGCACCGCCAGCGGCGCGTTGGCGATGATCTTTTGGGCGACTGCTTCGGCGCGCGGAATCAAGTCGGCCGAGGTGGTGACCTCATTCACCAGCCCTATGCGATGCGCTTCCTGAGCCGTGATCATCTCGCCCGCGAGCACTAGCTGCATGGCGATGCCTTTTCCCACCAGCCGAGGCAAACGTTGGGAACCGCCGAGGCCGGGAATAATTCCTAACTTCACCTCCGGCTGGCCCAGCTTGGCGTTTTCGCTGGCCAGGCGCATGGTGCACGCCATGGCGATTTCGCATCCGCCGCCGAGCGCGAAACCGTTGATGCAGGCCATCACCGGCTTGCCCAGGTTTTCCATGAGATCGAGCACACTCTGGCCGCGATGGGTGTACGCCTTGCCGGAAACCGCATCCTGCACGGCCAGCTCGCCGATGTCCGCGCCCGCGATGAATGCTTTTTCGCCCGCGCCGGTGAGCAGGGCCACGCGAATGGCAGCATCGTTCTTGATATCTGTGAACGCCGCGCGCAGCTCTTCCATGGTAGCCATGTTGAGCGCATTGAGGACTTTGGGCCGGTTGACGGTGACGTAGGCAATGGAGTTTTTCTTTTCGATGAGGATGTTTTCGTAGGTCATAGATTCAAACCTGCCACGGATTCACGCAGATTCCCAAGGATCGAGAAATTTGTCTACCATCGGGCCCAGAGACACGGAGAAATGCAGTTCAAGCTTTTCTTCTCCGTGCCTTTGTGTCTCTGTGGCAAAGGGCTTCAGGGACCGGCGCCGCGCGGGCAGCCTTCCAATAGAATCCTCTTACCGGCGGCAGCAACAGAAAAAGGCTGAGGAGAACAAACACCGCGGCGAACTCAGCGACCTCCCAGTCAATGTTGCGCCAGCCATCGTCGGCCATGCTGTACAGGAAAATTCCGGCCAAGCCGAGGTTGATGATCACTGCCGCCCACCAGCCCCATAGCTTCCGTTTCCACATGCCGAACCAGCCGGCCCACAACGCCAGAGCCGGAAATCCAATGGTGGCCGAAGCGATCTTCAGGCCGGAAATGGCCTCGACCGACTCGGCCCCATTGTGAATGTATGCCGTGCGCGTTAAGAACAACAGATAGGTGGATAGAGCAGTCATAAACAGAGCAAGCAGGAACTGCAGCACCATGGCGCCGGTGACCCATCCAGAACGTTTCACGGCTGCTCCTGCAAGACTGAAGGGAGACTTCTACCACAAAATAAAAGCCTCGCTCATCCGCGTGAATCCGTGGAGACGAACTTACAACCTATTCGCCTTCGGATTATTCGGATCGGAATAATCGTAAAACCCTTTGCCCGACTTGCGGCCGTACCAGCCGGCCATCACCAGCCGCTTCAGGAGCGGCGGAGAGGCGAAGCGGCGCTCTTTGAATTCGTCATACATCACGTTTGTGATGTAGTAGGTGGTTTCCAGTCCCACGAAATCGAGGAGAGTGAACGGCCCCATGGGATAGCCGCACCCCAGCTTCATGGCGTTGTCAATGTCTTCGATGGAACCTACGCCCTCTTCGTAAGCGCGAATGGCGTCGAGCAGATACGGCACCAAAAGGCGGTTCACGATGAACCCAGTTTTGTCCGAAGTGCGCACCGGCACCTTGCCCAACTTCTTGCCGAACTCGTAAGCAGTATCGAATACATCGGGCGCGGTGGCGATGGTGCGCGCAACCTCCACCAGCTTCATGAGAGGCACCGGATTGAAAAAGTGCAGCCCGATAAACCGCTCCGGCCGCTTGGTGGCGGTCATCAGCTCGGTGATTGAAATGGAAGAAGTGTTGGATGCGAAGATCGCGTCTTTCTTCACGATGCCGTCGAGCGCGGCGTACATTTTCTTCTTTTCCGCGATGTTCTCGATTACAGCTTCGATGACGATGTCGCAATCAGCGAGATCCTGCTGGCTAGTTGTGCCCTTGAGACGGGCGCGTGTGGCGTCTTTCTGCTGGGCTGTGATTCCGCCTTTTTGCGGCGGCCGCTCGGCGAACTTGGCCAGCGATTTTTCAATGCCGGCAAAACCCTTGTCGAGGAATTTCTGTTCCACTTCGAGCACGGTGACGTCGAAGCCCGCCATGGCCGCGACTTGCGCGATGCCGGAACCCATCAGACCGCAACCGAGAACAGCAACTTTCTCGATTTCCATAAACAGTCCCCTTTTTCTTCCCCGCCCCTTGGAAAGTCCTAGTCATAGAGGCGGCGCAAACAAACACAAGCTCTAAATCCAGCGAGCAGAAGGACAGCATAAACCGCCGTATTGATGCCGAATATGAGGACATACCCTGTCGGAGTGATCCCTGCGAACCAACCCCTAGTGGCCCATATGATTGGCAAGAGTCCCGGATATACCGATAGTAAGGCAGTGCGTTTGGCCCCAATTGCATTCAGCAGAATAGGAAGTCCAGCTGCGAGAGCACATCCAAAGGGGACGGCCCAAAGTATTGATGCCTTAACACTCTTAGTAGGAGGCCAGAGTACCTTCACGCCTGCAGTCACCTGAGTTCCTCGCGTGCCGGCGGGACACCGCGCTACTTAGTTCAAGCTTTCCACAATCATCGCAATCCCTTGCCCGCCGCCGATGCAGGCCGTCGCCAGCCCATATTTCTTCTTTCGCCGGCGCAGTTCATACAATAACGTAATTACCAGGCGCGTGCCCGTCGCCCCCAGCGGATGCCCCAACGCAATCGCGCCACCGTTCACATTGACTTTCTCGCGATCCAGGTCCAATTCCTTTTCCACGCCCAAATACTGGGCAGCAAATGCTTCGTTCACTTCGATCAGGTCAATGTAATCCAAGGTCAGTCCGGCTTTCTGCAGCGCGATCTTGGTGGCCGGCACTGGCCCGCGTCCCATCACCTTGGGATCAACTCCCGCGATCCCCCAGCTCAGGATCCGGCCCATCGGCTTGATTCCGCGTTTCGAAGTTTCATCCAGCGACATCACTACTACCGCCGCGGCGCCATCCACAATTCCGCTGGCGTTCCCCGCGGTGACCGTCCCATTCTTTCCAAAGGCAGGGCGCAACTTCGCCAATCCTTCCAGCGTCGTCTGCGGACGCCGATTGTCGTCTTCGCAGAACATTTCGCCGGTCGCCTCGCCCTTGGCGTTCTTCAGCTGCACCGGAACCAATTCTTCCTGCAAACGGCCCTCTTTGTACGCGGCATCGGCGAGCCGCTGTGAGCGCAGCGCATACTCATCCTGCATCTCGCGCGTGATGCCCTGCTGCGAGCCGTAAAGCTCCGCCGTGTTCGCCATGTAGGAGTTGCAGTAGGTATCGTGCAGGGTCGCCATCAGTGAATCTTCCAGCTTGCCGCCCGGCATCAGCGTGAATCCGTCGCGCCCGCGAATCACAAACGGCGCCTGCGACATGGCTTCCATCCCGCCCGCCAGCACTACGTCCGCCTCGCCCAACTGGACCAGCTGTGCCGCATTGACAATTGCCTGCATTCCCGAGCCGCAGAGCCGGTTCACCGTCAGCGCAGGCATCTCAATCGGCAGTCCCGCGCGCAGGGCAACGTGGCGCGCACCATATAAAGCGTCACCGGAGGTCTGTTGCGCGTTGCCAAAAACCGCGTGATCAAATTCGGCGGGATCAACCCCCGCCCGCTCGATTGCCCCCTTGGCGGCCACAGCGCCCAACTCCTGCGCCGTAAATTCCTTCAGCTTGCCGCAGTAACGCCCAAAGGGCGTGCGGACCCCGCTCACAAGCGCGATATCACCTGGCTTCAACATGCAATCACCTTGGGATGAGGAACAAAAGAGTTTAGCAGCCGGAGAGAAGGAGGGCTATTTTCAATTGCCAATTGAAAATCCCTAGGCCACGGCCGCGCTGGTGAACGACGGCATCAGGCTCACGACTTTCCCCGCCCCCTGGGCCACGGCGTCTTCCAGCGCCTGTTCCGCGCGATTGATGACCTCGGTGACGATGTCCACTGCGTCAAAAGATCCGCGGATTACCGACTCTGCCACGCCGGCATGGAAAGGGACCGCTTCTTCGCGACCAGGGAATGGCACCTGGACGAGGAGCGGCGCCAGTTTGTCCACCGCCAGCAGCGCCCCCTTCCCGGTCGTCTCGCCAAGCACCAATGCGACCATGTTGGCTTCGTAGCGGAAGGCAACATCGTTCTGCCGGATATTGGCGGTACAAATCTGGCCGATCTGCTGCATCATGGTTTCGGTCGCAGCCTCACCCGCATCCTTTTCCAGCAATCCGCGATTGCCGAACTGCAGAAGAACCACGGTGAGGGCGGTATTGTGCTGCAACGCTCGTTGGGTTTCTCCCAGCAGCATATCCAGGTAGGAAGCACGCTTTAAGAGTCCTGAGCGCTCGTCGGTGACCGAAAGGTTCTTCACCAGGCGGCGCAGTCCGGCGTTGTTCAGTGCCAGGACAATCTGATCGCTCAGCGTCTTGAGCAGCGCCACATCGCTGGCGCTCCACGATCGTGGCGCATCGCTCATCAGCACCAGCAGTCCCATGTGGTGCGGACCTTCGCTTAAGGGCAAAGCCAGCAACGAGGAAATCTGCAGCGCCGATAAAGCACTTCGCAGGTGTGCCAACTCCGGCGCGGTGGCAACCTCATCGACATTCAAGTTCCCGCGGCTCACGACCAAATCCTGCAGTCCGGCCAGCAGGCCTTCCAGGGTTTTTGAGTCTGCTGCGTCCACCCCATCCTCGAAATAGCTCTTCAGCACGGTGACTGCCAGTCCGGGCTTGCGCTGCACGGCAACGCACCGGCTTACCTTCCATTGCTCCCCGATCTCGTTGGCCGCGGTGGAAAGTACGGCATCGGCGTTGTTCTGGCGATATAGCTTCTGGGTTATTTCGGCGACGCGCGCGAAGCTGTCCACACCCGGATTGGCTACTGCCGGCGCAGCCGCCGGAGCCGGGGGCGGGGGCGGGGCCGGCGCCGCAGGACGCGGAGGTTCGGCACGTTTCGGACTGAGCCCAACCGAAAGGTAGAGCCGCTGCAGGTCCTCGTTACGGCTTTCCTCATTGGGAAAGAGCTCTTGGATACGGTGCACGCGCTCCAGCGCTTTGGCCTTCATGCCGTACTGCACCAGGATCTCCGCCTGCAGGATCAGGTCCTGCAACGCCGAGGCGCCCAGAGTGGGCTCGTCATGGCGCGCCGGCTGCGGCGCCCATTGGGAAAGCCCGGAGAAACGCGAGGCAATGGCGCTAAACCGCTCTTGCTCAATTTTCCCGCGCAGAAGCTCCAAACGGCCTTGATGGCCGGGTTCGTAGGCGTCCACTTCCGCCGCCCGGTCCAAAGTGTCGGCGGCCCGGCCAAAGTCAGCGGACTCCACGTAAAGGTCGAACAGCTTCAGCAGCGTCTGGCTGTAGTCGCTCTCCCGGTTCGACGAATTGAACAACTCTCCCAGATACTCCAGCACCGGCGCTGAAACACGATGTCCAGCAACAATGTCCTGAATTAGAGCAACGAATGTCTGGCGCTCGCCCCGGCGGCGCTGTACCTGCTCCAGTTTGCGCGCCAGGGCAACCGCCTGGGCATCCTGCTTCGCATCCATGAACAGACCGATGAGCTTCGAAACCTCAGGCAGCCGCGACGGATTGCTCTCGAACGTTTGCCAGACAAAGGGCTCAGCTTCGCTCAGCCGGTTCGCCGCCAGAAGGGCCTTGGCATAGGTGTCCTGCAATTCCGGTGGCGAAGGTTGTGTACGGACGTGAGGCTCGAGCACGGTGACGGCGGTCTGTACTTCTCCCGCCGCCAGCAGGCAGGTGCCGCAGGCCAACGCGATTTGGGCATCGCTCGGATCCTGCGAGTAGGCACGCTCAAACCATTGCCGCGCATTCCCGCCAGCAGAATCTACTATTCTGCCTAATCTCAGGAAAGCCGCAGCCGCACCTTTGCTGTCGCCCGCTTCGGAAGAGAGTTCGCCCAACTGCAGAAGGTGCTGCTCGTTGGGTTCAAGCGTCGCGACCCGCCTCAACACGGCCAGGCGGTCCGCCTTGGAGCCCGATTTGCCGACTTCCACCAGCGCATTGCTGTAGGTTTCCAGCGCCAGCTTGCGATTGGAGTTCTCAAGGAGCTGGCCGAAGCGAACCTTCTGCTGCCAGGTGGGATCAGCAAAGCGGGCCAGCTTCTTATAGGTCAGGCTGGCGAGGGTGGCGTCGCCGGTCTGTATTTGGTGCTCGAACAGCTCGCCCAGCAACCGTACCGCCTCAGGAACGCGTTGCAGGGAAAGGCAGACATCCGCGGCTGTGGTCCGCACGGTGTCGTTGCCCGGGTCGGCCGCCAGAATCTGGAGATACTCGCCCAGCGCCTCGGCGGTCTTCCCCTTCTGAAGCAGCTTTTCCGCGCGCTCTACTCTTTTGCTGATTTCGGTTCGGTCCATGCCACAGTTCGTCGGCTGGCGCGAGGAGGCCAGAGCAGACTATCCCGTCTCGATTCTAGGAGTTCGCCTTCTACGCCAGCAATGCACGCAAGTTCGCAGTGGTTACGAAGGTCACCCTTTTGGAGGACGTGCTGCTGGAGTCTTTCCGCCTGGGGCCACGGGCCGATTGCGGCGGCGTCTCTGCGTACTCGGCGGACCTTCTTGGCGCCTACGCGATTTAAGATTTGCACTTGGTGGGTGTTCTCAAAACCTTAAAACGCCAAGGCCGCAAAGAATACCCGCCGAGCGCGCGGAGAACTCTGGCGGAGCGAAACTATGGAAAGCGAAACGGACGCGCCCCTGACATCCTCGACAGTTTGACACCTTCCACCACGCCTGCAAGAATATACTTGCAACTCTTTCCTGGCAGGCGGTTGTAGACCGCAGCTATTGCCATCCCGAGGCGTTTCGCCCGCGGGAGACACTTGCCGAAGTGGCGGAATTGGCAGACGCGCATGGTTCAGGTCCATGTGCCCGCAAGGGCGTGGGGGTTCGAGTCCCTTCTTCGGCACCAACGGTTCGCGGCATCTCACGATTGCGAAGTTGTGGCCCCTACCGTTTCAGCCCAACCACTCCCTGACTCGGCCCAAAATTGGCCCCGGCTGGTTGTTTACGAAGTCGAGCGCCCCAACTTCAGTCTCACGATGCTTTTAATTTGCCGAAGAGGAAAGACTTCTTCCACGCCAACCTTCCATCGGAGCTGCTCAACTAAGAAGTGTTGCTAAATTTTGCAGCGGTGCTGAGAAAAAGCGGCGTTGCGCTGAGGAGTTTTTTCCCATGGGTAATGATTTCGAGAAGGACCGCAGTCAAGAGCAAACCACGCAGTCGGGACATACGGGCCAGCAACCTAGCCATTCGGGGCAGCAGCCTGGCCAACAGCAGAAGAATCCCCAGGATCCTTCCCGGAAGAACCCCTCCGGCGAACTCGACGAACAGAACGAACAAAAACAGCACAGGGAACAGGGCGGCCAGCGCCGTGCGTCGTAGTGGTTTTGAACTCTGAGAAGTCCCGGTGCAGGCTGCCGGGACTTTTTATTTGTGATCCTGCACCCGCGACCAGGTTGTTCCTGAAAACCCCATTTTCTGAAGCAACGTATCCACCTCGTGAGCAACTAATTCATATGAGTCTGCAGCGCTGGAACCTTGCCTCTGTCTTGCTCTTCGCGGCAGTCCTCGCGCGCGCGCAGTCAGCCCAACCCAGCCCGGAAGCACCCGATCCTGCGCCAGTTACTACAGCGCCAACTTACGCGCCGGTCACCGCCCGGCAACGCATGCGCTGGTTCGTTCGCAGCACGTTTGGGCCGGAGAGTCTCGGTGGCGGCCTATTCAGCGCGGGCATTGACACGGCGCGCGACAAGCCGGTGGAATATGGCCCTCACTGGGACGGTTTCGGCTCACGTTACAGCATGAGACTTAGCGGAGTGGCCACGGGAAACGCCATGGAAGCCACAATCAGCACACTCTGGGGTGAAGACCCGCGCTACTTCCGCGTCCCCAATCAGCAGTTCAAAGGGCGCGTCGGCCACGTCGTTCTTATGACCTTCGCAGCCCGCCGCCGCGATGGCCGGCTTGCGCCAGCTTATGCCCGCTTGATCGCCACACCGGGAAACAACTTTCTCTCCAACACCTGGCGGGCCGACAGCGAGGCCACCATTCGCGGGGCTGCGGCGCGCACCCTGTGGGGATTTCTCGGCCGCATGAGTGGCAACGCCTTCAGGGAATTCTGGCCCACCGCCAGGAAGCGGATCTTCCCTTCGCGCCGCTCGCAGAATTAGCGCCTGCCTGTCCCGTATAATCATCGAATTCGCATGCCCGCCAGCCTCCAACAGATCATAGCTGCCACGCGCTCGCGGGTGGCGGAGAGCAAGCTCCGGGCTGACGTGCCTGCCCTTGAGAAGGCGGCGGCAGGGCACGTCCCGCGCGGCTTTCGTAGAGCTCTTGCGATCGAAAGCAACGCCGGACCGGCGGTCATCGCTGAACTGAAAAAGGCATCGCCCTCGCGTGGATTGATTCGCGCCGATTTCGACGTAGAAAAATTGGCCCGTGAACTGGAATCGGCCGGCGCCACCGCTCTCTCCGTCCTGACCGATGAACAATTTTTTCAGGGATCGCTTGGAAATCTACGGCGAGCCTCGGCCGGCACTCGCCTCCCTTGTCTGCGCAAAGACTTCATCGTGGACGAATTCCAGCTGCTGGAAGCCCGTGCCAGTTGCGCCGATGCCGTGTTGCTGATTGTGGCTGCATTGTCGCAGGCGGATCTGATTTCACTCGCGAGCCGTGCACACCATTACGCGCTCGACGTCTTATGCGAAGTCCACGATGAAAGCGAATTGCAACGTGCTCTCGAAGCCGGCTTCGACCTGATCGGCGTGAACAACCGCGACCTGCGCACCTTCAAAGTGGACATTCAAACCGCGATCACTCTGGCTGGGAGCATGCCGAAAAATGCAATCCGCGTCGCCGAAAGCGGCATCCACACCGGTGTGGACATCGCCCAGCTGCGCGCCGCCGGATATCAGGCATTTCTGATCGGCGAGTCATTGATGAAAGCGGAATCGCCGGGCGACGCGCTTCGACACCTGCTGACAGAAGCAGTCGCCGCAGCCGCGCCGGTTCGAGCCTCAGTCTGAGCATCGGAAACTGAGAACTAGAAACTGAGAGCCAGGAACTGACATCTGAGAACTGGTTTTCAGGCAAAAGCGGCTATGATCGGCCGGCAGACCCAGGCCAACGACTAAGGCCAACGACCAACATGACGTGGATCAAAATCTGCGGCATCACCAATCTCGAAGATGCGCTCACCGCCCTGGAAGCCGACGCAAACGCGTTGGGGTTTGTGTTCTACGAGAAAAGCCCGCGCAACGTTCACCCCGAGATCGTGCACAGGATCGTGGCTCAATTGCCGCGAACAGTAGAGAAAGTCGGAGTGTTCGTGAATCGTGATGCCGGCCGCGCGGTGGAGATCGCCAGGCACTGCGGGCTGACCGCCATACAGATTCATCTGCAACTCCCCGCCAGCCCCGCTCCAACGATCCCCGTCTTGGCGGTTGCATCGCAGGGAACGAGAATGTATCTTGCTTTGCCGGCTGGATGGCTTCTGAGTGATGCACCCATCAGGCTGAACCTCGCGTCCCTCACAGCCCCAGGCCACCCGTTCGACGCTCTTTTTCTCGACTCCGGTACGCCCGAGTCCCCAGGAGGCACGGGCATGACATTTGACTGGGAGAAAGTTGCTCCTCGAGTCCAGGAACTGAGGCAAACCCTCCACATTGTCGTCGCCGGAGGCCTGACTCCTGCCAATGTCACCGAGGCAATCCGTATACTGAAGCCTTGGGGCGTGGATGTTTCTTCGGGTGTGGAAGCGTCCCCTGGCAAGAAAGATCCGGAAAAGGTGCGCGCTTTCATCCGCGCGGTTCGCAACACAGAAAAAAACAATCCCTGATTTATGGCCACCGCAACCATTGCGAGCAAGACCCACGAAGGAAGAACCAGTGGAGCGAGGTCCGCCCCCGGCCGCTTCGGGGTCTATGGTGGCCGTTACATTCCGGAAACTCTAATGGCCGCGCTCGAGGAACTGGAGCAAGCTTACGAAAAGGCCAAACGCGACCCTGAATTCCGGCACCGTCTTCACGAACTGCTGCACACCTATGCCGGCCGTCCGACGCCGTTGTTCTTCGCCCGCCGTCTTACCCAGAAACTGGGCGGCGCGAAAATTTATCTTAAGCGCGAAGACTTGCTCCACACCGGCGCCCACAAGATCAACAACTGCCTGGGCCAGGGACTGCTCGTGGAGCGCATGGGCAAGCACCGCGTGATCGCCGAAACCGGCGCCGGCCAACATGGCGTGGCCACGGCAACGGTGTGTGCGCTCCTCGGCTTCGAATGTGTGGTCTACATGGGCACCGAGGACATGCGCCGCCAGGAGCTCAACGTCTTTCGCATGAGGTTGCTCGGCGCGGAAGTGCGCGGCGTAAGCTCCGGCTCGCGCACTTTGAAAGATGCGATCAACGAAGCCATGCGCGACTGGGTCACCAACGTCCGCACCACGCACTACCTGCTAGGCAGCGTGCTGGGCGCGCATCCCTATCCCACCATGGTGCGTGACTTTCACAAAGTGATCGGCCGCGAAGCCCGCGCCCAGATTCTGAAAGCCGAAGGCAAATTGCCCACAGCCATCATCGCCTGCGTCGGCGGAGGCTCAAACTCTATCGGCATCTTCCACGAATTCTTAAAAGACAAGAAAGTGAAGTTGATCGGCGTAGAAGCCGGAGGCCGCGGCGAACAACTCGGCGCCCACGCCGCCCGCTTCCGCGGCGGCTCGCCGGGCGTACTGCAAGGAACTTATTCTTACGTGCTGCAGGACGAAGCCGGCCAAATCGCGCTCACCCATTCCGTTTCAGCTGGCCTGGATTACCCGTCCATCGGCCCCGAGCATGCATGGCTGAAAGATCAAGGCCGCGCAGAATATGTCCCCGCGTCAGATGCCGAAGCCCTGGAAGCAACCACTCTACTCGCCCGCGCCGAAGGAATCATTCCGGCGCTGGAGTCAGCCCACGCAGTTGCCGAGGCCCTCAAGCGCGCCCCGAAGATGAAGAAGTCGGAGATCCTCATGGTGAATATTTCCGGCCGAGGCGACAAAGATATTGGAATTATGCGGGAGAACTTGAAGTTGGATTAGTGGGTGCTACGGAGTTTTTGATTTCCTTCTCGGCGCAATCACATCAGAATTCAAGACTATGGAAGTTGAAGTTAAGGATGCGATCAGGGAGGTTTCAGCCCGACAGCTTCTGCTTGCGCCGATGTATCTTCTACATGAAATATATGCTGCGCTGATCCCCGGTGTCCTCTTCCTTCTACTTTTCCTCCTGACGAGCAACCGACGCACCCCCGCACCGGACAACATCGTTTCTTGAATCTTCCTTCTGCAATCTACAATTGCCCAATGCCCTTACGCTTCAACCACAACCCCTCCCTCGTCGCCTACGTCACCTGCGGCGACCCTGACCTCGCCACCACCCGCGACATCGTCCTCGCTGCCATAGACGCCGGCGCCAGCATCATCGAACTCGGCGTCCCCTTCAGCGACCCCGTCGCCGACGGCCCCGTGATCCAGCGCGCCAGCGAGCGCGCCCTGCGCGCAGGCACCACGCTGCACGACGTGCTTACCCTGGCCCATGAAATCCGCAAACAATCGCTGGTCGGCCTTGTCATCTTCTCTTACTTGAACCCAATCATGCGTTTTGGGCGCGCCAAATTCGGCGCAGTCGCCGAACAGGCCGGGGTTGACGGCGTGTTGGTCACCGATCTTCCGGTGGAAGAAGCCGAGGACCACATTCATGCTATGCGGCGGCATGATCTCGCGACCATATTTCTGGCCGCGCCCACCAGCACCGACGTTCGGCTCAAGCGCATTGCCCATGCTTCCAGGGGATTTGTGTACGCGGTCTCCCGCACGGGCGTGACCGGCGCCCGCCAAAATCTGACCGACGATGCTCGAAAGTTGGTCCGCCGCCTGCGAAGATTTACCAAGCTGCCCATCGCCGTGGGCTTCGGAATCAGCACACCCGAACAGTTCGCCGCGGTCGGCAAGTTCGCCGACGCGGCGGTAGTGGGCAGCGCAATTGTAGAAACCATCGAGCGCAACCCCGGCAAAGAAGCCAAGTCTGTGGCACAATTTATAACTGCGCTGGTCGTTGCTCGCTAGTCTTTGGCCGTTGGCCTCTAGTCGTTGGCCGTTAGCTCGGCGCAACCTCGGCCAAAGATTTCATCGCTCAGGCCGAAGGGGTTCAGCGGTCATCGGGACGCTAACGACTAAAAGCAAACGACTAACGACCAAGGGCCAACCACCAACCATGGACATCGCCGACTGGCGCAAGAAAATTGATGGCCTCGACCGCGAACTGGTGGAGTTGATAAGCCGCCGCGCCCAGGCTGCCCATGAAATCGGCAAGCTCAAGCGCGTCGAAGGCATGCCGATCTATGAGCCAGACCGGGAAAAAGCGGTATTCGACCAGGTCCGAAAAATCAACCCCGGGCCGCTGCCGGAGCGCGACTTGTTGCGAATCTACGAGCGCATCCTGGATGTAATGCGCCAGATCCAACGCGAAGAAATTGCCCCGGAACAGCCAGCCCAACAATCGGCCGAACCGGGCAGCACAGAATTGGATGCAGAAGTGAATGACTAGGCGGCCGTTAGCCATTAGTCGTTGGTCGTTAGCCAAACCCGCTGACCGAGCCAACGACTAACGACTAACGGCCAACGACCAATATGATTGTCGCAATGCAGGAAACCGCAACTGAAGAGCAGATCCAGGATGTCGTAGAACACCTGATCCGCATGGGGTTCTCCGTGCACCGCACTACCGGTGAGCGCCAAAGTATCTTGGCCGCCGTGGGCGCGCGCACCGATTTTGACACCCGCAACCTCGAAGTTCTTTCCGGTGTGGAACACGTGCACCGCATCAGCGCGCCCTACAAGCTCGCCGGTCGCAGCTTTCGCCCCAACGGCACCATCATCGAATTCAAGAACGGCCTGAAAATCGGCGGCGATGATGTCGTCGTCATGGCGGGCCCCTGCTCGATTGAGTCGCGCGAGCAGATCTCCAAAGCTGCGGAACAAGTCGCAAAGGCCGGCGCGCGAGTGCTTCGCGGGGGCGCTTTCAAGCCGCGCAGCTCGCCATATTCGTTTCAAGGCCACGGCATCGAAGGCCTGAAGCTGATGCGCGAGGCCGCCGACCAGAACAATCTCCTCGTCATCAGCGAAGTCATGGAGATCGCCCAGATCGAGCCCATGCTTCCCTACATTGATATTTTCCAGATCGGCGCTCGCAACATGCAAAATTTCAACCTGCTGCGCGAACTCGGCAAAGTGAAAAAACCTGCCCTGCTCAAGCGCGGCATCGCGGCCACTTTGGAAGAGTTGCTCCTTTCAGCTGAGTACATCATGTCCGGCGGGAACTACGATGTCATCCTCTGCGAGCGCGGCATTCGCACCTTCGAAACCTACACGCGCAACACGCTCGATGTTTCGGCGATCCCCATCGTCAAGAAGCTTTCGCACCTGCCCATGACGTCTGACCCTTCGCATGGCACGGGCCTGCGTGACAAGGTCCCTCCGATGGCGCGCGCATCGGTTGCGGCCGGCGCGGATGCTCTGCTGATCGAGGTGCATCCCGATCCCGACAAGGCAATGTCAGACGGCGCTCAGTCGCTTTTCCCCGAACAATTCGCCAAGTTGATGGATGAGTTGCGCATGATCGCTCCGGCCGTGGGGCGCAAGATCGCCTGAGAAGATTCGTGAATTTCACCACAGAGGCACAGAGACACAAAGAAAAACAATTTCAAGCGCGCATCGGGTTTGAGCCGATCTTCATTCGAAAAGCCTTAGTTATTGCTTTTCTCTATGTCTCTGTGACTCCGTGGTGAAAACTTCTCGTCATGCCTATCCGCCAAATCACCATCATCGGTACCGGCCTTATCGGCGGCTCGCTTGCCCTGGCGCTGAAGAAGCGCGGCTTCCGCGGACGCATCGTCGGCAGCGACCGCTTCCCGGTGCTGGAGCAGGCGCGCAAACGCGGCATCATTGATGAAGGCCACGTGCATCCCGCCGAGGCCTCGCTTGGCAGCCAGGTCGTAGTGCTGGCTACGCCAGTGGGCAGCATCATTGATCTCATCACTCGCCTCGCGCCGTCCCTTCCCGAGAAATCGCTGCTTACCGATGTCGGGAGCACCAAAGCCGAAGTCCTGAAGAAGGCGCAATCGGTATTCGGCCAGAAAGTCGGCACTCGCTTTCTCGCCGGCCATCCCATGGCGGGCAAAGAACAGCAAGGAGCAGAGTTCGCCGATCCCGCATTATTTCAAGACGCGGCCTGGCTCCTCACTCCCTCGCCCGGCCAGAAGATCAACCAAGGTCTTAGCGGCGAATTTCTCGCCTGGATAAAAAAAATCGGCGGGCGCATCGCCAGCATGGATGCCGAAGAGCACGACGAGCTCTGCGCCTGGATCAGCCATTTGCCACAGTTCGTTTCTACTGCGCTCGCCGCCGCGCTGGTGGAAGAATACGGTGAAGACGCGCCCCTGCTCGAAGCTGGAGGCCGCGCCCTGCGTGAGATGACGCGCATTTCCTTCAGCCCATACTCCATGTGGCGCGACGTCGCTCTCACCAACAAAAAGAACATCGCCAATGCCCTGCTGAAGCTCGAGCAACGCCTGGCGCACATCCGCGAGAACCTCGACAGCAAAGAACTCGCGGCAGAATTTGAAACCGCGCACAAGCTGAGGAAACTGCCAGTGAAACGGATGAAATGAAGCAACCGCACCCGGCAATTAGCCATGAGCAATTGGCATTTGGCCATTAGTGAACTTGAGTGGCTAAATGCCAAGTGCCAATTGCCAACTGCTGGCAGTCGTTATTTTCAGTTAGAATTCTTTCCCAATGAACAAAGTCGTCTCCAGTGCCGACGAAGCCATCCACGACGTCTTCGATGGCGCCGTCATCATGTGCGGCGGCTTCGGGCTCTGCGGCATTCCTGAGAACCTCATTCGCGCCCTGGTGCGCAAAGGGACGAAAAACTTAACTACCATTTCCAACAACGTCGGCGTGGACGGCATGGGTATGGGGTTGCTCCTGGCCAACGGGCAGATCGTCAAACACATCGGCACCTACGTAGGCGAAAATAAGCTGCTGGAAGAAATGGTCCTCAACGGCAGAATCGAACTGCAGCTCGTACCCCAGGGTACATTTTCCGAGCGAATTCGCGCCGGAGGCGCAGGCATCCCCGCCTTCTACACGCCCACGGGGGTGGGCACTGTAGTAGCTGAAAACAAAGAAACCCGCGAATTCGACGGCCGCCTCTTCGTGATGGAGCACGCGCTGAAAGCCGACTTCGCCTTCATCAAGGCCTGGAAAGGCGATACCTGGGGCAACCTCGTCTATCGCAAGACCGCCCGCAACTTTAACCCCATGATGGCGACGGCAGCCAAAGTCACGATTGCGGAAGTCGAGCACTTAGTCGAGCCCGGCGAGCTTGAGCCTGATTCAGTGCATACTCCGAGCGTCTACGTAAACCGCATTTTTCAGGGAGAGCTGTTCGAAAAGCGAATCGAGAGAAGGACTGTGCGGAAAGCAGGCTGAGTTTTCTCTTCGCGCCCTTCGCGGTTAAAAGCTCTAAACCGCTAAGATCGCGAGGGACGCAAAGAAAAAACCGAGCGCGGGCCAACAGCTAACGACCGACGGCTAACGACTGTGCCAAAAGACACCGACAAACGCGACCGCATCATCAAGCGCATCGCCCGCGAGCTACGCGACGGCTTCTACGTCAACCTGGGCATCGGTATGCCGACGCTCGTTGCCAATTACGTCCCCGCCGGTATGCAGGTCGTCCTGCAGAGCGAGAATGGCATGCTAGGCATCGGTCCCTATCCCGTCGAAGGTACCGAAGACGCTGACCTGATCAACGCCGGTAAAGAAACCATCACCGAAATGCCCGGCACGGCTTACTTTTCGAGTGCCGACTCCTTCGGAATGATACGCGGTGGTCACATTGATCTTAGCGTCCTCGGCGCCATGGAAGTGGATGAAGAAGGCAACCTCGCCAACTGGATGATTCCCGGCAAAATGGTAAAAGGCATGGGCGGTGCCATGGACCTGGTGGCTGGCGCGCGCCGCGTCGTGGTCGCCATGGAGCACACCACCAAAGACGGCCAGCCGAAAATCCTGCACAAATGCACCCTGCCGCTGACCGGCGTAAAAGTCGTAGACAACATCGTTACCGAACTCGCCTACATCCGCGTAACAACAACCGGCCTGGTGCTGGAAGAAATCGCCCCCGGCCTCACTGCCGATGACGTCCAGCGTGCCACCCAACCCACGCTGATCCTCAGCCCGGCATTGAAAATCATGGAAATATAAATCTCCACAGTCCATGTGGCACACCACCCGGCCCTCGGTGAAACTTTTCTCCCCTCACGGAATCTCATCTGAGAGAAAATAAGAACAATCTCCGCCCGCATCACGCTGAAGAGGTTGCCAAGTGCTCATCAAGAAACCAGCCGATATTCCGTCCTCAGAAATAATCCCCAAAAGTTTGTATCTGAACCGCCGCAAATTTCTTGCCGCCGCAGGCATCAGCGGAGCTGCAGCCCTTTCAGCCGTCGCGTTGCGCGAACTCGTGTCTCCTCCGCCAGTGCAGGCCAACGCCAAAATCGCCGGCATCCAGAAGGGCCCCTTTTCCACCACCGAAAAAATCACGCCCTACAACGACGTCACCAACTACAACAATTATTACGAATTCTCCACTGACAAAGAGGGTCCGGCGAAACTGGCGGCAAAGTTCAAAACCCGCCCCTGGAAAGTCACCATTGACGGCGCAGTGACCAAGAAGCAGGTCCTCGACGTGGACGATGTCATCAAGCTGGCCACGCCTGAAGAGCGCATCTACCGTCACCGCTGCGTGGAAGGATGGTCGATCGTCGTGCCGTGGGTGGGCTTTTCTCTGAGCGAACTCATCAAGAAAGCGCAGCCGCTGGGCAAAGCGAAATTCGTGGAGTTCACCACCATCCTGGCCCCCAACGAAATGCCGGGCCAGAACACCAGCGTCCTGGAGTGGCCCTACGTCGAAGGTCTGCGCATGGACGAAGCCATGCACCCGCTCGCCCTCTTGTGTTTCGGCATGTACGGCGAGGTTCTTCCCAACCAGGACGGTGCACCGCTGCGCATCGTCGTCCCCTGGAAATACGGCTTCAAGAGCGCCAAGGCCATCGTCCGCATTAAGTTCGTGGAAAAGCAGCCGCTCAATACTTGGCAACTTACAGCGCCCAACGAGTATGGCTTCTATTCCAACGTGAACCCCAACGTGGACCATCCCCGCTGGAGCCAAGCCAAAGAGCGCCGCCTGGGCGAGTTCTTTAAACGCCCCACGCTGATGTTCAACGGCTATGATCAGGTAGCCAGCTTATACAGCGGCATGGACTTGAAGAAGAATTTCTAATAACGGGAACAAATAACTGAGAACCGGGAACTGACGTCTGAGAACTGGTTTTCACCCGAAACAAGGGTTCTAAGGCCCCCGCTCTCAAAAGCCTCCAAACAATGTTCCGCTGGCTGAAAGTCGCCGTTTTCCTCGCCTGCCTGGTCCCCTTGGCTCGCCTGGGCTGGCTCGCCTACTTCGGCGGTCTCGGCGCAAATCCTATCGAATTCATCACTCACTCCACCGGCGACTGGACGCTCACCTTCCTGCTCGTCACCCTCTCAGTCACGCCCCTGCGCAAGTTGCTGCGCCAGCCGTGGCTCATCCGCTTCCGCCGCATGTTCGGCCTCTTCGCATTTTTCTATGGCTGCCTGCACCTCACTACCTACGTCTGGCTCGATCAGTTTTTTGACTGGCGCCACATGCTTGCGGATATTTACAAGCGCCGCTTCATCACCGCCGGACTCACCGCATTTCTGCTGATCGTCCCCCTGGCCCTGACCTCAACCACCGGCTGGATCCGCCGCTTGGGCGGCAAACGCTGGCAGGCACTGCATCGCCTCATCTATTTCAGCGCCATCGCCGGAGTAGTCCATTACATCTGGCTGGTCAAAGCCGACCTTCGCAAGCCGCTGCAATATGCCTTTGTGCTGGGAGTTCTTCTGACTTACCGCGTGGCCGTGTGGGCACTGTCAATACGCCGCTCCGCGAAACGGCCGGCAGCAGGCCAACGCGTAGAAGTCTCAGAAGGATGATCGCATCGGCGACTCTCTAGCCCAGAGCAACCGCATGCGAAGAAATCTATTACTGCTGGAGCTAAAGAGCTAGATCGCTGGAAGCCAGCAGCTCCTATCCCTGCAACACCCACTCCCTCGACTTCTCCAAGAACTGGAAACCGTAGCGTTGCCAGGGGGCCACTCCAGCTTCCCGCCGCACCAATCGCGCCCGGCCGACGAACCGCTCCATGTCGCCAGTGAGAAAAACTTCCACCGTGGCTTCTTCTCGAATCGCAGTGGAGGAATTGCACAGGAACCCGCTCGCGCTCACGTTGTCCGTGGCGGTTACTTCCTCAAAACGCTTGCCCAGTGTGTCAATCCCTCGCAGCTTGAGGGTCACGCGCATGCGCACCCGCGGGTGGATCCGCCGCTCCGCCCCCTGCTGTTGCATCTCCTCGCGCAGGCGCTGCAGCAGCGAGGAAAAATCGACCGGTCTGCCGAAAACAGCCGTAACGCCCAGCATCTCGCTGCGAAGCTTCTCACCCACTTCGGCGGCGATCGCAAACACGGGAATTCGCGAGGTATAGCTTAAAGATCGCAGGCTTCGGCAAAGCTCGATTCCGGCGCGCTTTTTCAGCGCGAGATCCACCAGCACGGCTTCCGGCTTGTGCTCCAGCGCCATCCCGAGCGCCTGCCCCGGCTCTCCGCTCTCAACCACTTCGTACGACTTTGCCAGCTGCACCCGCAACTGCCGGCGCATGCCTTCGTCGTCAGCCACGACCAAGATCTTCTGCACGCCGCCCCCCTCAAAGAGTCGTGAAAGAAAATCGCTGCGTGGAAATCACCGCCGGAAGGTTGGTGCAACAGGCAGAGGACCCGGTTGGGCGGGGCGGCGAACTGGGGGAGGGCCGCACGTCCAAACCGCTTACGTCCTCGAAGAGGGCGCAGAAAAGTAGGCGCAGAAAAGTTTGTGCCACCCTGGACTTCGCCCAGCTACGCCCTTGCAAGCTGCACGCTCGAACCTCCGCTTGCATTCGCTGTGGCTACATTCTACATGCCGCTCCGGTTTCGGTTCTTTTCTCTGGCCCCGTGCGCGGCTAGAGATGCGGCTTTCCCGCATCTGCTGACGGTGCGTGGACAGTTGCCGAACCCAATGCCTCGCTGAAGGCTCGAAATTCCCAGCATTCGTTTCCACCATACTTGCACCGCAGCCTCCGGCTTTCAAAAACTCCGGTTGTTACGCTTTCAGAACAGCCTGTCCTTAAAACGAGCAACTAGCTGTAGAGCGTTTTGTTGCAATCCCCGGCGCGCTCGCGCCAGTTCTCAATCTTCACCTTGCGCTGCCAGGGTCATTTTGAGGGGAGTGCGCCAGCATCTCGGGAATCGTCACGAACTCATAGCCTTCTGCGCAGTAGCGGGCGATCAGGCCCTCGCTTGCGGCTACGCTATGCGACCGGTCGGCGCCGAAATGTTTGTGGCCTCCGTCATGAAGGAGGATGACATCGCCGCCGCGGATTTGCCCCGTCACTTTGCGTTCGATGTGCGCAGCAGACGGTGCGTTCCAGTCGTAGCCGGTGACGTTCCACATCACGGGCGTGAGACCGAGCTGGCGGGCGATGCGCAGGACGGCAGGGCGGCGCCCGCCGAAGGGCGGGCGAAACAGGCCGGAGTGGGAGCCGATCGCCTCAGTGAGAGCGTGGCCGCAATCCTCCAGCTGTTTTTTTATTTCGGACGGTGACTGGAAAATCAGTAGCGGGTGAGTGAACGTATGGTTGCCCACGATATGGCCGGCTTGAACGATTTCGCGCACGATATCGGGACGTTGCCGGACGTAGCGGCCGATGAGAAAAAACGTTGCCTTCACGTTGTGCGCGGCGAGGAGTTCGAGAAGATGCAGAGTGTAAGGATCGTTGGGTCCATCGTCATAGGTGAGAGCGAGTTTCTCGGTGCCGCGAGGCAGACCGGTGAAGGTCCGGCCGTACCACTGGCCGGTAGGCGCCATGCTCTGGTAGCCAAGCACGCCGGCAGAGGCAACGCCGGCCGCGGCACCGATCAAAAGTCCGAACATCATGGGTGATTGTAAACGGATCGGGCTAGCGCGTGTTTGCGGGTGCCGAGTTGGAAATGGAATTGGGCTGATTGGGGTCGGGAGTGCTAAGACCGATGAGCATGGACATATCTTTAGGATATACCACGTCGTGGCCGCGGGCGAGAAAGTGGGAATACACTGACATGCTCGCGCCGTACACGCCGAAGCCGGAGCTGACGGCACGCGAACGGGCCACCGCCCCGACTACGGTGCCCACCAGGCCGAATCCGAATGCGCCGTTGGCCGCGCCGCCGCCAACATCGCCGGCATCGGGGCCGTTTTGCGCGTCCCGATCGGGCGAGAGCGCGGATGTGGCCAGCACAACCGTGATTGCAGTCGTCAGATAACGGCTGCGGGGTGACGTAACTTCCGCGCCGCCTTCAGAGTCGAGGGCGAGATGCTCGCCCTTGGCGACTTCCACACCTTCCAGACTCGCTTCCACGCGCTGCTGCACGCCGCTGGGCGGGACAACCTGATGGAAGACGATCCGCAGATGTCCGTTGCGCCCTAAGCGCCGTGCCGGCCGCGATTGCAGTACGGCGCCCTGCAGGTGACTGCCTTGCGGCAGGAGCAGGCGATTGGAAACGAATAGGGGTTGGTTGATGACCGCTTCCACGGGGTCATCTTTCTTACTAATCGCTGAGTTGAGAGGAGTGACCAGCGAAGCATGGATCACGCTGCCGTTTGGTGGCTGAGTTCCGATGGCGGCGAGAGCGTCCGGCTGCAGAGCTTCCGTGCCGAAGTCCAGGGGCTGCAGAAGGTCGGCATTGAAGCTGGCGCCGGCATCCAGATACTGGGGATGAATCGGAAGGCGGGCAAGCCCGTATCGTTTCAGGCGGTGCATTTTGCCGGGCTGGTGGAGTTGTGCCCGCGCATCGGCCATTTGCTGTTTGACCTGTTGCCGCGCCTCGCGCAGTTTTCTGCGGAGAAAATTGCCGCTGCCATTCTGGCTCTGTTGGCTGCTCCTTTGGCCGGCAGGCACGAATTGAAGGACTCCTCCGGACGCGGGCGAGACTCCGGTGTGAAGCGCTAGATGGCGGCCATCCCCGAGGACGAGTTCATCGAATTCGACATGGATTTTGTGGGGCGGGGTGAAATTCGCGTTCATGCCGGCCAGGAGACGGCGTTTCCAGCCGATGGGCTCGATCTCCGATACCCTACCCAAGACTTCACTGCCGGCGGGGACTACAAGCGTATCGAAGGCGTAGGTGGGCTCGGCTGTTTTGGCGTGCAGGGGCTGTCCGGCGCGGCGCACGCGGACTTCTTTATCGAGCACCACTTTCAACGAAGTTCCGGCTGGAGCGGTGAGCGGGATGATGTCTTCAGCCTTTTCGGTGGCTGGCGTGGAGGCGGGCGGTTTCGGTGCAGACTCCTCGGGCCGGCGGGTCAGGACTTGTGCATGGGCGGAACACAGGGCAAGCAGCAAGGCAAGAAATGCCGGGAATAAGTACCGCATTGGAGCTTCTCCTTCGCGCTTACCTGTCTGGTGCTGACTTGCGATGGCGTTCTCCGGCCTGCCAGCCGGACCGCGAGCTTGGGGCGACTTCAGAAAACGCCTGGCCCCGAAGGGAACAGGCGTAGGCACGATTATAGAAATTCTGATGTCGCCTTGGGGAAGATTGTTGCACGTTCCCGGAAATCTTTGCTCGCCTGTTAACTCCTATCGCAATTGTGTGGGCAGCAAAAGCGCGTTATGCTGCCAGTGAGTTCCTTTCTCCCGATCGCATGGCTAATCTTTTCGAGTTGCCCCGCTACATCGCAGTGGAAGGCCCTATCCGCGTGGGCAAGAGCACGCTGGCGCAGTTGCTGGCCGAGCGGTTGAACGCGCAGCGGGTGATGGAGCCGGAAGAGAACCCATTTCTGCGCGCGTTTTATGCGGGTGAGCGCGGGGCCGCGTTCCAGGCCCAGTTTGCCTTCTTGGCGCGGCGCTTTGAGCAGCTTCGCGGGGTGGAACTGGGAGCGCACTCGCAGCGGGCGGTGGTCGCCGATTTTATTTTCGAAAAAGACAAGCTCTTCGCCTGCCTGAACCTCAGCGATGCGGAACTGGGCATCTACAACCGGTATTACAACCATTTTCGCGAGCAACTGCCTACGCCGGACCTGGTGATCTACCTGCAGGCGTCTCCCGAGGTGCTGAAGAAGCGGCTGAAGAAGAAAAATGCGCCGGGGGAGAAGGCGATCAACGAGGATTACCTGGAGGAAGTGGTAAAGGCATATGAGCACTTCTTTTTTCACTACACTTCCTCGGACCTGCTGATCGTGAATACCTCCGAAATTGATTTTGTGGAGCGCAATCAAGACTTGCAGGAACTGCTGCGCAAGGTGGCCGCGCCAATCAAGGGGACGCAGTATTTCCTGCCTCTGGGCGGGCGGGAAGCAGCGAGCGCTTGATTGGTCATTAGCCGTTGGCCGTTGGTCGTTAGTCGTTGGCTAAGAAAGCGCGTTCAGATGATTTCTCCGCGTGGTTGAGGGCTCATCTTGAGCGCAGAGTTCTGGGTGGAAACCAGTTGTCCATTCTCGATTCTGAGTCGTGTTTGGCTAACGACTAACGACTAACGGCTAACGACCGACGACTAACGACTAATCCCTCGCCAGCGGGCGGGTCAGGCAGGTCGGGCCTCCGGAGCCGTTGATGCATAGTTCGGATCCGGGGAAGGTTGCGACTTCGAATCCCGCCTGGCGGAGTTTTTCGTTTGTCTTGTGGTTCTCCTGGAGCGCCAGCAGGCGGCGCTCGCCCAGCGAGAGCACATTGCAAGCCAGGGTTTCGCGCTCGGAATATTCGATCTCAATCAGGCGGTAGCCGCGCGATTCCAGCAGCTCCACCGTTTCGACGGCCAGCCAGGGTAAATCCACCACCGCAGTCTGCTGATCGAGCAGGCTGATCAGCGACATCAAATGCAAGCAGGCGGATGGGCCGGGGCCGTAGGGCAGCGGCGCGGAGATGACTACTACTTCATTGGGCGCCAGCAGAGCGCCGATTTGGGCGATGCCCGCGGCGTTGGTGCGAAAGCCTTGGCCGATCAGCAGCGTGCGTGCGTCGAGCCACACCATGTCGCCGGCCTCGGCCGTACCCGGCGGCCGGACTTCGCCAAGGACGGTCACGCCCTGGCTGGCGAAAAAACTACGGTGGGCTTCAGCTTCGGGGACGCGGTTGGGTTTTCCGGGATTAAGGATGATCGCGCCAATGCTGGTGGGGAGCGAAGGGTCGTGGGCGTAGACGGCGTCGAGGGAGAGACTGGGCGAGCTTGGCAAAAACACCATCTCAGCACCACTGGCTCCCAGCTTGCTGCACAGTTCGTCGTGTTGCGCCTGAGCGGTGGCGGCGTCGGGCTCGTGGTGAAAGCCCAGCTCGCGCCAGCGGGCGGCATGGGCGGGCGAGTTCCATTGCGCGCTTTGCGGAGCGCACACGGCCACGCGCCGCAAGCGCCCCACCATTGAATTGCAGTTGGATTGTCTGAGGGCAGGCATGGTTTGGGGACATCAAGGAGAGTAAAGAGAGTTCGTAAGAAACGCCAGCAGTGCACGGACAGTGCGAGGCTGAGGGGTGGGGTTCGTTTTTATGACAAATGTTCCACGTGGAACATTCCATGTACAGGTCTGTACGTACAAATACATATTGAAAGGCAAGAGAATCAAGTACTTAGGAGGGAAAAAGGCCGGCGGCGTAAGTCCTTTAGATTGGATTTCGCGTGCAGCGGAAATTGGGGAAAGACCGGCCCGATCGGTCACTTCGCCGGTGACGGCCGGGCATTTTGACCTTCATTCCCATTTTGGGAAAGCATCCCATGGGGCGGCTGAGGTTGTTTGTCTAGACTGACGCAAACAATCCGATGGCCAGCACTCTGCGGTAGCGCTCAAAATTATGGTCGGTGGTGAAAATCTGCCAGTTGCGGCGATGGGCCATTGCGCAAATAGGAAGTCGGTTGTTGACCCTGCGATGCCGCGACTGCGGCAATGATTGTGCATCTTCGCGGCCTCTTCAAAGCCAGGCGCTTGCAGTTTGGGGTTGTCAAATGCCCGCAGATAATCGCGCAACCTGGCGAACCGCTGTTCTTCGCGAACACCCGAGAGCAACTCATGGCGCACCATTCCGATGAGCTGCGCGCGCCCTTCCCGGATCAGTTCGGCCAGGGCGTGGGTCAGGGTTGTTCGCGGGGGTTAAGGCCGCCCGATTTGCGGCGGAGAGCGAGTGACCAGACCGGCGTGTCCACCAGCACCATCATGAGCGGCGCCGGCGCTCGGCTTTGTGGTCATAGGCGGGATCAAAGTCGAACGTACCAAACGCTTCCAGGACGCGGAGCTGTTTGAGCCGTTTGACGTATTCCGCCAGCGCCGCCGTGACTGCGTCCTTCTTGGTCTTGTGCTTGCCGGCGCGCTGGGCCTCCAGGATTAATTTGTCGTCCAGGGCCAGGTTGGTTGCCATGCACCCCGGCGTTTTGACTATGTGGGTGTCGGCGGACGCAAAGGTGGGCCACCCGCCTTAGGTTAGAGGTTAAGCGAACCGACGGTCGTAGTCACGCGACACGCGAGTCAGCAACGCCGAATATTCCAATCGAGTCTGGTTCTCGTCTCTCCAAGAGAACGGATACGGCGGCACGTTCGAAGCGACGAATTCAAGAATGAGGAATTCATCAAAATGGGACTGGGCCCGCTGTTGCAGTCTGGATATCGCCTCGTCGGCTTCCTGCCTCGGATGCTTGTACTTCTTTCCATCGGTAGGGAATGCACGTTCACCTTCGTAGGATGTGTACTCGTCCGCATAGTTGACGCCCACAATGCCGGTGCAGATTGGCTGCTCTCCCGTCTTCCGAAATTCCTCGGTTTGCCTTACTAGGTCCCCGATTACTCGATCAATCTGCTTAATCATTGCTTTGGCCAGGATCTTCGTCTCTGCACCAATTTCAATCGTGGCGACTGGTCCGCGTGCAATAGCAAAACCTTCTATGCGCAAAGGCGTGGCCGCCGGCACCAATTCCCCAAAAGTTCCATCGCCACGTCTGCGCTGGATACCAACTGTGAGGTTTCGGGCGTTTACGACCCGGCTACGCGCTTCAATCCTCTCCCTTAACTTTGCGGACTTCCCCAGCGCATACAGGTCTTCGTAAAGGCAAGCCGCTACCCGGTCACCCAAAGTTGAGTTCCGATGGGAGTAACGCTTGCCCTCGAATAGCCCTCGGAAGGAACCAAGCAATTCGTATTCGGATACTCCCATGTTGGCATGGGATTCTATCCTTCTTGGGATGGTGATTCTAGTGTCGGCCCAAATTCCACTGTAGCATCGAACAGGTGAGAATTGCTCCGGAGAAGCAAGGCTCGCTGGATACGCTCGTGGGCTAGGCGCAAGTATTTGATCTCGATTTCGGTGGCGATACTGTTTCGTCCAGTATAGATCGCGGCCAAGGATGTGCTCGCACATCCAGCAAATGGATCAAGAACGGTATCGCCAGCAAACGAAAACAAGCGAATTAGCCGCTCCGCAAGTTCGACCGGATAAGGTGCGGGATGACCTTTTCGAGTCGATTCGCCCTTAATGTCTGCCCACGAGGTACGCAACCAACTCTTCATTTCCTCCTTAGAGAGCATAGAAAGAGCCTTCTGGGCGGGAGATGGCGACCGGTACGTTCCCCCCTTGCGGAAAAATAGAATGTACTCAAAATCATTCTTGACGATGGCCCCGGGCTGATATGGCTTGCCGTAAAAACCCGCACCATTGCCATCGGCTTCCATTGCGCCATTGGCAATCTTGAACCAAAGGATCGGAGTCAACGAATCGAGCCCCAGCCTCCTCGTGCGCACCATAATATCGGCGTGCAGAGGCATGATCCGGTGGCGTCCGTCCTTCCTACGTGGAATGCAAACGTCGCCCACAACGCAGCATATCCTCCCGCCCGGCGTAAGAACTCTCGCGCACTCTGCCCAGACTTTATCTAGTTCGAGGAGAAATTCTTCATAGTCCTCAATCGCGCCTAACTGACCGTCATTGAAGGTGTACTCCTTAAGAGTCCAGTAGGGCGGGGAGGTTACCACAAGTTGCACGCTCTCGTCAGGTATAAACGAAAGATTTCGCGAGTCAGCGCAGCGCAACTGATGCTCTGTTCTTGAGTATTCCGCCGGCCAGCGATTTTGGCGATAGAACGCGTTGAGCTCTTGTAGCTTCTCGATTGCGCCTGGTTCATTATCTGCGCAGTCGAACTCTGCCTTTTCCCGCGGACCTTCAACCCATATGCCCATTCTTCCCTCGGTATCCGCAGAAGTTATTGCACGACGCAAACCATTACCCACCGACTTGAGACTTCGGTGCGGCAGCCTGTTCCAACCGTTTCCTTGGCTGGAACGCCAGCTCCACCCAAAATCCTTGCGAACTTCGCTCCGCGTGTGGCGCGGGCGCCCTCGCCCGCGTCTTCCGGCATCTGCCAGGGCCCTGCGCTGACATCTTTGGATTACTCACTACGCCACCCAACACTAGTGAGTTGTCTTTGAGCCACGTTTATAAACAAACGCATTTCCTGACTCGGAAGTGGGCGGTATTCTTTCCCCGCGCTCAATGACGGTGCGCCGCCCGTCCTCTACTTTCCCTCCCCGTGGACCTACCTCAACAAGCTCGCCGGAGTCCGGCGCAATCTCCCCCGGTTTGTATGTCGTCATGCGGCAGCCTCCTAACAGATATACAACTGAATCCTAATTTCCGAGATTCAAAATCTACGAGCATCCCGAAGTCGAGCCGCAGCTCATGCATTTGTAGCAGCTGCCGTTTCTTACCATGATGCTGCCGCAGACGTGGCAGCTGGGGGCGTCGCCCAGGTCTACTATGCTGGCGAGGGCATCGGCTGCGTGTACCGGTCTGGCGGGCGAGGGCGCCCGCCCCACACCTGCACCACCTGCATCGGCTGAGGCTTCCATGTCACCGATGCTTTCGGCATGAGAACTGACACCATTGAGCCTCGGCCGTAGGTTGTCGAACAGGAGTTGTTGCTGGCCGGTGAGGAAGCGGAGCTGCAGCCAGCGGAAGATGTAGTCCATGATGGACTTGGCGAAGCCGATCTCAGGGGTTTTGCTCCAGCCGCTGGGCTCGAAGCGGGTGTGGGCGAACTTTTCGCACAGCAGCTTTAACGGAACGCCATGTTGCAGCGCCATGGAGATGGCCAGGGCGAAGCTGTCCATGAGGCCGGAGACCGTGGAGCCCTCCTTCGCCATGGTGATAAAAATTTCGCCGGGCTCGCCGTCGGGATAGAGGCCGACGATGATGTAGCCTTCGTGCCCACCCACGTCGAACTTGTGAGTGACCGACATGCGCTCGTCGGGCAGACGGTGGCGCACGGCGCGGGGCGGAGCGTTGAGGTCTTGTTCTTCTGGCTGGACGGCTGGGACGGCTGTCCCTCCGCGAGAAGATTCGGCGGTTTTGGTTCCGGCTGCGCTTAGGGGTTGCGATTTCTTGCAGCCGTCGCGATAGACAGCTACTGCTTTCAAGCCGAGCTTCCAGGCCTGGAGATAGGCTTCCATGATGTCTTCCACCGTGGCGCTCTCGGGGAGATTCACGGTTTTGGAAATCGCGCCGGAGATGAACGGCTGGGCCGCGGCCATCATGCGCAGATGGCCGAGGTAGTGAATAGAGCGCGTGCCCTTGGCCGGCTTGAAGGAGCAATCGAAGACGGCGAGGTGCTCGTCTTTGACTTGCGGCGCGCCTTCGATGGTGCCGGTGGCGTCAACGTAGCTGACGATGGCGTCAACCTGATCGTGGGTGTAGCCGAGCTTGAAGAGGGCGGTGGGCACGGTGTTGTTGACGATTTTGATCATGCCTCCGCCGACCAGCTTTTTGTACTTGATGAGCGCGAGATCGGGCTCGATGCCGGTGGTGTCGCAATCCATCATGAAGCCGATTGTGCCAGTGGGAGCCAGGACGGTTACCTGGGAATTGCGGTAGCCGTGTTTTTCGCCGTGAGAGAGAGCTTCGTCCCAGCATTGCTTGCTGGCTTCGTAGAGGGCGGTCGGGACGTTGGCTTTGTTGATGTTGTTTACGCTGGCGCGATGCATGCGGATTACGTCGAGGAAAGGCTCGCGGTTTATGTACCAGCCGGGGCAGGCTGCGCCGGCGACTGCGGAGCTTCGCTCCGCCTGGACGGGCGAGGCGCCCGTCCCCACACGGGCATTGCCCAAGTTGGTTACGCCTAGTCCCTTCTGGGTGGCTTCGGTGGCTGGGGTGAGGGGTTGGCAGAGTTCGGCGATTCTTGATGATTGCAGATAGGCTTCGCCGCACATGATGGCGGTGACGCAGGAGGCGTAGTCGCGGCCGGCATCGGAGTCGTAGGGCAGGCCGCAGGCCATGAGCAGCGCGCCCAGATTGGCGTAGCCCAGGCCGAGCGGGCGGTAGTCGTGGGAGTTGCGCATGATGGCTTCGGTGGGGTAGCCGGCGTTGTCCACGATGATTTCCTGCGCGGTGATCAGGATGTCTACGGCATGACGGTAGGCTTCCACGTCGAAGGTGCCGTTGGGCGCGAACTTCAAAAGGTTAAGGCTGGCCAGGTTGCAGGCGGAGTCGTCGAGGAACATGTACTCGCTGCAGGGATTGCTGGCGTTGATTCGGGCGGTGTTCTTCGAGGTGTGCCAGCGGTTTACGGTGGTGTCGTATTGCATGCCGGGATCGCCGCAATGCCAGGTGGCGTCGGAGATTTTGCGCAGAATCTCTTTGGCTTTGAAGGTCTGCATAGGGCGGCCGTCGAGGACGGCGCGGGTTTGGAAGTCCGTGTCGCGGACTACGGAATACATGAAGTCGTCGTTGACGCGGACGGAGTTGTTGGCGTTCTGGAAGAAGATGGAGCTGTAGGCGTCAGAGTCGGGATGCGAGCCGTCGTAGCCCTGGGCGACGAGCGCGTGGGCCTTGGCTTCTTCTTTCTGCTTGCACTCGATGAAGTCAACGATATCGGGGTGGTCAACGTTGAGGATGACCATCTTGGCGGCGCGGCGAGTTTTGCCGCCGGACTTGATGACGCCGGCGAAAGCGTCAAAGCCCCTCATGAAGCTGAGCGGACCGCTGGCGGTGCCGCCGCCGCTGAGGCCTTCGGTATGGGAGCGCAGCGGCGAAAGATTGGTGCCGGTGCCAGAGCCCCATTTGAAGAGCATGCCTTCGGTCTTGGCCAGGGTGAGGATGGAATCGAGCGAGTCCTTGACCGAATTGATGAAGCAGGCGGAGCATTGCGGCTTGCTGTAGCCGGTGACGCCGAATTCGACAGACTGAGTTTGCTGGTTCCAGTACCAGTTGCGGGCGTCGGAGTTGGGCTCAATGCGGTCGCAGCCAACATTGAACCAGACGGGCGAATTGAAGGCGGCGTATTGGCGCAACAGGATGTGCGCGAGTTCGTCGTGGAAGGTTGCGCCGTCTTCGGCGGTGCGGAAGTAGCCTTGCGCCATGCCCCAATGGCTAATGGTCTCGGCGACGCGGCTGACGAGCTGGCGGACGCCGGTTTCGCGTTCGGGCGTGCCAACCTTGCCGTGGAGGTACTTGCTGGCCACGATGTTGGTCGCAGTGACCGACCAGTCTTTGGGGACTTCAACGTCTTTTTGCTCGAAGATGGTTCCGCCCTGGGCGTCACTGATCAGGGCGGTGCGGAACTCCCACTCGATTTCGTCGTAGGGCGAAATGCCGGGCTTGGTGAAGAAGCGCTGAAAGCTGAGGCCTGGGGCTTTGGGGGTGACGGCATTCTCCGGGGCCGCGGGGGTCGGGGTCACGGTGGTGGTGGGGGCTCCTTGGATCGTCTCGGGCATTTCGTTACCTACCGTTTCTTAAAATTATCTACTATTACGGATGATTCGGGTCCGGTTTTGGTGCGGACGTTGCGCGCCCTTGGGGTGCGTTGCAAATCCTCTTCCTTTTGTCCCAAGGGGTCCCTCGACTTCGAGCGAGAGTCCGCTTTGCGAACTCCCGCTTCGCTCAGGATGACAGAATTTCCCAACTTCGTTCATGCCCCATTTGCTCTGCAAAGAAAAGAAGTCCCTGCAGCGTCTTTCTGCGCTCGCGCTGTTTGATTGTCAAAACTGTCGTCGCTTCCTGAGACGTCCGTGGCGCCGGACCGGAAACGGCCACCGCACAAGCAGTCCCGCCCTCCTGGACTGGCCAGGGGGTTGGGAGACTCTCTGGCTAGCCGTCCTTCGGGCACCTCCACCCTTCAGATGGCCAGCCTTATATACCCAATTACCGCCCAAAATCCTGCGGCGGAGTTTGCAGTAGGATGGCAACAGTACGCCAGCCAGTTGTGGCTGTCAAGAGGGTATCACTACATATTGTAGCTCAAGCAATTAACGGCCGGGATTCTCTAGGATCCTGACCGGTCCCTTTGCGGTTCGTAGTTTTTGACCGCGGAGATGGCCAAGCCGCAAAACCCTGATTTCTTTCGGCTGCGAATCCTTTCGGGGGAAAAGCTTCTCCCGCTCCTAATTTATACCTCTGGCAGCCCGGGCTGGGGCGGCCAGGTTTGCCCCGCCGGGTTGCGCGTTAGAGGGTGAGGCCGTTTTTCTTTCCGAGAGCACCTGCCAGCGTTGTTTGGCTGGGCCCATGGTGATGTAAACGTCTTCGAACAACTGGCGGGTGAGTATGGTTTGCCGGCCATCAACGCCCTCCACGAAATAGTCGCCCTTGTCGCCGTGATGTTCGTGACCGAGCGTGTCCATGAAAGTCAGGGGTGAGTCAAGTTGTTTTGCTTTGATGAGGAACCGAGTGCAGTACACATTCCAATTGTTCGCAGTCTTTTTCACGCGTTCACCCTCGGGGGAGGGAAACCCTCTTTTCCAGAAATTTTTTTGTTGGCGAAACCTTGCTTCCGGCTGGGAAGTTTCAGTGACGTTTTCTGTGGCGTGGTGAAAGTGAATTTACTCGCGCGCGGGGGCGCGGTCAATCCCACAAAGTTGGTGCAGTCGGAAAAAAAATTCTTGCGGCTCAGTTCGAAGTTGCCGGAGCGGCAAGATCGTTGGAATGCGGCATCGGTTGCGGCATCGCGCAGGAAAGTTTCTTGTAAGAGGTGCAGAGCGAAACCCTGCCGGGTTGATTGGTGTCTGAATTTCCACACTGCGGTCACAGGAAATGCAGATAGTTCAAGTGGCGACACGTCTTGGCGTGTGCCTGGTTCCGGCTGTTCGCAGATCGTGCATGCACGCGCCTACACGTACCTACCATTCGACCTGCGAAATTCGCTGCACGCTGTTGAGCGTGTCCCGGTTCGCTGATGCTGTGCTTTAATAAACACGATGGCTTCTGCTGGAGTGAAATTGCGCCGCCGGGTGAAGGCGATCGCCCGCAACTTTCGCGGGATTCGCGAAGGTCTGCGCGCTCTGACCTCGACCGACCATCCTTTGCTGGCGCACATTATTCCGGTGCGGCGCTGCAATCTTTCCTGCACTTACTGCAATGAGTTCGACGACTTCTCCAAGCCCATCGCCAGGGAAGAAATGTTCCGGCGCGTGGACAAGCTGGGAGAGTTGGGTACCTCCGTGATTACGATCTCCGGTGGCGAACCGTTGCTGCACCCGGAGTTGGACGAAATCATTGCGCGCATCCGCAAGAATGGAATCGTGGCGGGCCTGATTACGAATGGATACTTCCTCATGCCCGACCGCATTCAGCGATTGAACCGCGCCGGCCTGGAGTGGCTGCAGATTTCGATTGATAACGTGACCCCGGACGAAGTTTCCAAGAAGAGTTTGAAGGTGCTGGATAGAAAGCTGCAGTTTCTGGCGGAGCACGCGGATTTTCATGTGAACATTAATTCGGTGGTGGGCGGGGGAGTGAGCAATCCGCAGGACGCGCTGGTGATTGGCAAGCGGGCGCTGGAGCTGGGTTTCAGCTCGACGATTGGAATCATTCATGACGGCAGCGGGCAACTGCAGCCGCTGGGCGAAGAAGAGCGGAGGATTTACCACGAAATGAAGTCCTTGGAGAAGCGGAGCTTTACCCGCATCAATGCGTTCCAGGACAACATTGCGCGGGGCCGGCCGAACCAGTGGCGCTGCCGGGCCGGGGCGCGGTATTTGTACATTTGCGAGAACGGCTTGGTGCACTATTGCTCGCAGCAGCGTGGGTATCCGGGAGTGCCGCTGGAGAATTACACCGTGGCTGACATTCGGCGGGAGTATTTGACAGAAAAGAGCTGCGCGCCGCATTGCACGGTGTCGTGTGTGCATCAGGTTTCGGTCATGGATTCGTGGCGGGGACCGCAGCAGACGGCTGCTGCCGCTGAGCTAGTTCAGATTCGGTAGAGTCATCAGTCTTCGGTCGTCGGTCGTCAGTCTTCAGGAAAGGCGACGCGGTTACGGTTTTTCAATCTTGAGATTAGGTTGTTTTTCTCACAGTGGCAGCGATCGTTCCTCTGGCCAGGCGGGCGGTGATTTCGTCTCCGGCTTTTACCTTGGCGGCGTCCTTTAGCAGTTTTCCTTTTGAATCAAATACCAGAGCGTAGCCGCGATCGAGGATCGCCACCGGCGACAAGGCTTCCAGCCTTCCTGCCAGCTGATTCAGGCAAGCACCGTGGTGCAGCAGCAGCGTGCGTGCGGCGGCGCTCATGCCTCCGACGCGCATTTCTAATTCTTTGCGGATGGCGGCGAGCACGCGGCGCATGTCGTAGTGGCGGACGGCGGCGGCTGCGATTTCCCAGCGGCGGCGGTGCCGCTCCAGGATTTGGCGCTGGGCGCGCTCGAGACGGTAAAGGAAATCGTCGCGCTTTTGCTGGCGGCGGTTGATGCCTTCCATCATGCGGGCGAAAGCGCCGTGCTGCGAAAGTTGGGTCAGCGACTGGCGCCCGATGAGCAGGCGGTATTGCATGGCGCGGGCGAGGCGCCGATGCAAGGTTTCGGATTGTTCTTCTACTTCCTGGCGAGTGCGAATCACCAGCTCGGCGGCTGCGGACGGTGTGGGAGCGCGGAGGTCGGCGACGAAATCAATGATGGTGAAATCAGTTTCGTGGCCGACCGCGGAGATCACCGGAATTTCTGATGTGGCGACGGCGCGGGCCAAGCCTTCGTTATTGAAGGCGGCCAGATCTTCGGCGGAGCCTCCGCCGCGGGCCACGATGATCACATCCACGCTGCAGGCCTTATTGAAATAACCGAGGCCGCCGATGACTTCCAGCGGAGCAGCTTCTCCTTGCACTTGCGCAGGGAAGATGAGAACGCCGGCAGTGTGATGGCGGCGTTGCAGGATGTTGAGAATGTCGCGCAGGGCGGCGCCCTGCGGGGAGGTGATTATGCCGATGCGTTGGGGGAGCGTAGGGATCGGCTTCTTGCGGGTGGAATCGAAGACGCCTTCGGCTTCGAGCTTAGCTTTGAGCTGTTCGAAGGCGATCTGCAGAGCGCCGGCGCCTTTGGGCTCGAGGTACTCGGCGGAGATTTGCAACTGGCCGCGGTCTTCGTAGATGGTGATGCGTCCGCGAACGATGACCTGCATGCCGTTGTCGGGTCGAAAGCGCAGCAGGCGTGCCTGCGAGCGAAACATCACGGCGTTGAGCTGGGCGCTTTGGTCTTTGAGGGTGAAGTAGAGATGGCCGGAGTCGTGGGCGCGGAAGTTGGAGATTTCGCCTTCCACCCAGGTGTCGGTGTACTCGCGCTCGATGTGGGTGCGGACGGCGGCGACCAGATCGCGCACGCGCCAGATGCGGCGGTCGGGGGGCTTGAAGGTGAAGCCCAGTTGGTCGGTGGCCATGGGGGGAGTTTAGCATTGGGGGCTTGGGAGCTTTCAGCTTTCGGCTTTCAGCTTTCAGCACTTGGCGTTTAGCATTTAGTCTGGCGTGGGGCTGTGCTTACAAGCAGGCCCTCGGAATGCTGTGTGCTGAATGCTGACTGCCGGCGTTCCAGCCAGCTGATAATTGCCAAGGGCTAGC